>CEVS01017343.1_pt1 | contig 48350 bp, 48 predicted proteins | sample 361571 | NCBI WGS metagenome assembly CEVS01 (sample SAMEA2623850, study PRJEB7988) | marine metagenome | isolation source: saline water (ENVO:00002010), including | reverse complement strand
CCTCTTCTATAGCAAGAGATCTATCAAGCTGTAAGGTGACTTTACTTGTATTTAAGATACCTTCTTGAATCATTTCAGCAATTAATCTCGGGTTTTCAGAACGAGGATTATCAGAAGTAATGTAAATTTTATCGCAGTACTTTTCAGCAATTTCACCCATTATTTTTCTTTTACCAATATCTCTGTCACCACCAGCTCCAAAGACAATTGCCAGACTTTTAGGATTTTTTTCTCTTAAATTTAAGCAAACTTCTTCTAGTGCTTTTGGAGAATGTGCATAGTCAATATAAATATTTTTTCTAAACTCATCTAATCTACCCTTGGGCAAAACAATACCTTCCAATGCATTAAAAAAATTGTCGCAATTATTATTAACTGCTTGGAAGTATGGAAGTGCAAGCAAAAGATTATAAATATTAAATTTTGAATGGACTCTGCTTTGCGATTGAAAGTTTCCCCATGGGGTTGTTGTATTAAATTTAATGTATCCATCTCTACTCTTTTCTTTTATTTGAAAAAAGATATCAGCGGACCTATCTTTTGCTGATAAAGTAAAAACATTATCTATTAAAATTCTTTTTTTATTATTATGAATAATCTCATCATCAATATTTAAAGATATAGTTTTCAATTTTGTATCAAGAAGTAATTTAAATTTAGCGTTAATGTATTCTTCCATGCTTCCATGATAGTCAATATGATCCCTGGAAATATTCGTGAGAATTGCATGGTTAATGTTTAAACCTTGTAATCTGCCTTGGTCTATTCCAATTGATGATGCTTCAAAGAAAATATTTTTGATATCTTCTTTTTTGCAAATAGACATAAGGCGCCTAATAAAAAGTGCGTCTTCAGTAGTAAGCTGATTATTAAATAATTTTTTCTGGTTTAAATAAGTGCCAAGAGTTCCTGATGAGGAATAATCAAGTCCATTGTATTTAAATATTTGCGAGAGGAAATCTACTGTTGAAGTTTTTCCATTTGTTCCAGTAATAAAAATATTATCAAACTTAGAATGTTTAATGCCATAGTATTCATCTACCCACTCAATGTAATGTTTATTAAGATCTTTTATTTTTTGAAACTTTGGATTACTTGAAATAATGTCTTCTTGATCTATAAAAATTGATTTTGCTTTGCTTATATCTTCATTATTTAAGAACTTCACTCCTCCTTTAATGGAAAGGAAAACGTCACCCTTATTTAAATAATTAGAATTTGAAACAAGGTTTTCATTTGAATCTAAATTTAAAAAAGGATTTTTCATAAGTACTTTAATCTTTTCATGTATTTAGAAATTCTAGCAACGACAGGTGCTGAAACATCGCCTCCAAAATACTTATTAGGGTCGGGCTCATCAATCGAAACAATCATAATATATTTAGGAGTTTGGGCTGGGAAAATTGATGCAAAACTTGAAATATATTTCTCGGATGCATAACCAACACCTTCTATATATTTTTCGGATGTGCCAGTTTTTCCAGCTATTTGAACTTCCTCATTTTTAAGATTTGATGCTGTTCCATCAAGGACAGTCATTCTTAGTGAATCTAAAATAAAATCTGCATTTGATTTAGTTAATATCCTTTTTCTAATTACTTGGTCATCAAGATAAAGTTTTGGTTCAATCATCACCCCTTCATTTGCAAAAGCACTATAAGCCCTAGCTAACTGAAGAGAATTTGATGTCAAACCATAACCATATCCCAAAGAAGCTTTATCAATGTCATAAAGCTTGGCAGCATCTATCATTATGCCGCTATTATTGCTTAACCAGCTCATATTAAGATATTCACCAAAACCAAATAGTCTTAGATTCTCTCTAATTTGATCTGAAGAGAATTTAATTGAAATCTTAGCTATACCAACTTGAGATGATTTAGAAATAGTTTCTGATAAAGAGATATTGCCAAAATTTTTACCTCCAGCTTCACTTCTTTTAATATCAGATAAAGTAATGAAGCCTGGGTTTGTATCAATCATAGAATTTTTCTCTATAAGATTTAGTCTAATTGCTCCTGCAACTGTTATTGGTTTAATTAGTGATCCTGGTTCATAAAAATCTTCAATTGCTCTATTTCTTTCAATAACACGCTGAGGGTTGTTTGGGTTGAAAGATGGGTAACTAACCATAGCTAATACATCTCCTGTTGATGCATTCATTATTACTGCAGAGCCTCCTTTTGCTTTGGAGTCTGAAATAGCTGTTTTTAATTCCTCAAAAAGTTTGAACTGCAAATTTGTATCTAAAGTTAAAGACAAACCTTCTGAATCTTCTAAATTTAAATAACTATCTAAACTTCCATATAACTTCTCTCCTCTCAGGCTCTTGTTATAAATTGATCTTTTGCTATCAATAATCAATAAATCATCCATTACTTTCTCGACACCTTCTAACCCACCATCAGTTCCTGAGAAACCAATTACAGTTCCAAAAATACTGCCAAATGGATAGTATCTTTTGAAAGTATCCTCTCTAATAGGTGAGCAACTGCATGCTGCTTGAACTTTAGTTAGTATTTTCTGTGACACTTTATTTTCTAAGTAAAGTCTTCTTTTTGTATTTAGAAAAATGTCTTGTGAGTCATCAAGCAAAACTGTAAGAGCTTGCTCTTTTTCTTTCTCATTTTTAAATAGCAATGTTGGTCTAAGAATATCAGTTGCCAGCTCTATTCCATTTCTATCAAAGATTTTCTTTCTTGGATGAATGTTTAGTTTTGTCGCGGTGCTTCTTATTTCAGAAGCTTCTAAAAATAAATCCCTTTCCTGATTTAATTGGTAATAGCGTATTCCAGGAATTAATAGAAGAACTAAAAAAATAATAAAAAGCAGGCGTAGTTTACTCATTAATCTATATCAGGATCTTTCATTCCAATTGCTAAAGCTTTCTCATATATGAACGGTGATGATTTAATTAAAGCTATCTCAATATCTAATTTAGTATTTTGATTTTGAAGGTAAAAAATTTTTTCTTGCACATCATCTAAGTGGTTAAAACTTCTTTTGTATTCAAAGACAAGGAAGACTTTTACGAATGAAAGCATGAGTAAAATTATAAAAAATACAATTAAACCAATATTGATAATTTTCATAATTTTTTAATTACTCTCATTTTAGCGCTTCTAGATCTGGGATTCATTGATATCTCATCATTAGTAGGCAACAACACCTTACTTACTGTAAATTTTTCTTTGGTGGTGTCGTTAAAAATTGGAATTTTTTTCTCAACCAGATTAGGTTGGGTCTTAAAGCTTTGTTTGGCTATACGATCTTCAAGTGAATGGAACGAGATCACCACTATTTTTCCTGACTTTTTAAGCTTATTCTTCAAGACTTCAAGACACTTTGATAAACTTTCAAGCTCAGAATTTACGGCCATTCTTAAAGCCTGAAATGATTTTGTTGCAGAATGTTTTTTTGTTCTTTTTCTTTTTGCTAGCTTTATTACATTTGCTAAGTCAGTAGTGCTTTTAAATTTCTTTACCTCTCTTCTTTCAACAATAAATTTTGCAATGCGCCTAGATTCTTCTTCCTCTCCTAACTTCCACAATATTTCAGATAGTTCGCTTTCACTATAATTTTCAATAATGTCAGAGCAAGTTAATTCTTGGTTTCTATTAAATCTCATATCTAGAGGACCATCTTTCTGAAAACTAAACCCTCTTTCTGGCTCATCTAATTGAGGCGAGGATACGCCACAATCAATTAAGGCTCCCATCAATGAATCATCTTCAATAAAATTTCCAATCTGAGAAAAGTTTGTTTTATGGAATTGGAAGTTATTTTTTTTAATTGCTTTAGATTCTTCCATAGCTTCATTATCAAGATCGAAAGCTATAAGTTTTCCCTTATTTGATAATCTTTCTAGAATTTTTTTTGAATGCCCTCCCCTTCCAAAAGTGCAGTCAACATAAATGCCATTTGGATCAGTAATTAACTGATCAATTGAATGGTCAAGAAGTACTGGTATATGCTTAATTCTCAATACTCCGTATTACTTCAAGAATATCTATACGTTTTAATTTATCTGGATCTACATAACCTTGAGTTTCATTTGTATTTAAAGATGAAATATCCCGAACTGGCCTTATGTAACTGGTGGAAAATTCATCTAGATTAAACTTTCTTAAGCCTGTAGCAATAATAATAACTGATATTTCATCTCCAAACGATTCATCAATTGTCAGTCCTGGAATGGCTTCAACACCATGTTGACTTATTTTTTGTGCGTGAGTCATTATTTCATTTATTTCCTGCATTTCCATACCTGAAGGACCACAAATATTTACTAAAAGACCCTTAGCATTTTTTACTTCAGCACGGTTAAAAAATGGATTACCAAGAGCATCATCCACAGCCTCAGCCGCTCTATTTGGTCCACTTGCTTTTCCAATACACATTATTGCCATTCCTTTTTGTGACATAGCAGCTTGGACATCAGCAAAATCTACATTCATTGTTGCTGGATTAAGAATTACATTAGATACACCTTTCACTGCATTAGTTATAACTTCATTTACAGCATTAAAGCCTTCATTAAATTGAGCATTTTCTGGAAAAATTTCAAAGATTTTTTCGTTATCTATTTCAATTAAAGAATCTACGCTTTGCATAAGCTTTGCAATACCTGCTGCTGCTTGTTCAGCTCTTTTTTCTTGTTCGTATTTAAATGGTGTAGTTACAACAGCAACTGTTAATATTCCTAGCTCTTTTGCTATTTTAGCTACTACTGGCGCTCCTCCTGTACCAGTGCCTCCACCCATACCTGCCACAATAAAAAGCATTTCAGTATGTTCTAATGATTCTTTTATTTCAGGTATGCTTAATTCTGTTGCAACCCTCCCTCTTTCAGGATCATTGCCTGCACCAAGCCCTTTAGTAAATTCTTCACCTAACTTAATTTTCTTTGCTTTTTGTACTTTTGAAAGATCCTGAGAATCTGTATTCGCACAAATAAATTCAACTCCTTTTATGCCTGACTTTATAATGTGATTTACACTGTTTCCACCACCACCCCCAACACCAATGACAGTTATCTTTGCTTGTTCATAATTAGAGTCAATAATTTGCCAGGTCATATTAAGATTTTAAATTAGAGAAATGAGTTGGTCTATAAGCCGGATTCTGTTTAAGCCATCATTTATCTAGATGTTTTGTCACCAAAACATTCATGCTGCCTACCCTGATCCTGCGCGAGCAACGCAATAAGATCTCTATTTGGCATTGCTTCGAGTGGGGTTTGCCGTGCCCTAATTTTAATTAGGCGGTAAGCTCTTACCTTACCTTTTCACCCTTACCAGATAAACTGGCGGTTTATTTTCTGTTGCACTAGCCGTAGACTCACGTCCCCCAGCTGTTAGCTGGCACTCTGCTCTTTGAAGTCCGGACTTTCCTCTTATAAAAAATAAGCGATAGCTCGACCAACTCAGCGTCATATAATATCAAGACTTTTTAGAAAAAGACAAAAATCTTTCATATAAAAAATTTTTGTTTATTCCAGTAATTTCGTAAGAAAGTTTTGCAAGCTCTTTATTGCTTAGTTTTCCTTTCAGATTTTCAAATAATTTATCTGCAACTGAAGTATCTTCTTCTAGTGATAGGAAATTAAGCATCAAGATAAATTCACCTTTTAGCAAACTTTTATCTTGGTTAAAATTTAACAATATTTCACCAGCTGTTCCTCTCAAGAACCTTTCATGAATCTTAGAAATCTCTTTTGCTATACATATATTAGCTTGATTGCCAAATAAGCTGTCAATTATATTTAAAGTTGCAGTTAGCCTATGAGAAGATTCCAAAAAAATTGAAGTCCCAGTATCTGTTGAACATTTAGTAAAGATTTTTTTAATTTCATTAGTTTTCTTTGGCAAAAATCCATAAAAGTGAAATGTATCTGTTGGCATACCACTGCCTACAAGAGCGGGAATAACTGATGTTGGTCCAGGCAGAGGAATTATTTTTATATTTTTTTTAATTAGGCTAGAAATTAACTTGTATCCAGGGTCAGATATTAATGGTGTGCCAGCTTCTGAAATTATTCCACCCTTTTTCCCATCCTCTAAAAGATTATTAATTTTATTCCTGTCTTTTAAGGTAGAGTGATCATTGTAAATAACAAGATTTTTAATTTTTAGATTATATTTCTTTAAAAGTTTCTGGGCAGAATGCCTGCTTTCAACAGCCAGGAAGTCTAATTCAGCAATTGTATTAATTGCCCTAATAGTAAAATCATCAAGATTGCCTACTGGAGAAGGTATAATATAGAAAATCATGCTTAAAAAATTATTTTATTGTTTTTTATCTATTTTAATTATAACTAGTTGCTCGACAGCACCTAAAGAAAGTTCAATAAATTCTAAAATTATTGAAAAGACAGACAATAGTAAATTTGATGGAGTAACAGAACTCGGTGAGTATTTTGAGCAAATCTATTATCAAAAAAAATTTATTGTAGCTGCACCAGACCACAAAAAATTTGCTGAGTTTAATAGCTATTTCCAGTTAGGAATTCTTGCAGCAAAAGAAAAATATAAGATCAAGAATGAAGTAAGTTTTGTTAAACAAGATGATCTGGATCTTAGTGAAGCAAATAAGAATTTTTTGATAGGGCCTCTAAGCAAAGAAATTGTTTCAAGAATAGATGGTTTACTATTATCTGATAAAGCTCTTCTACTAAATGATTCGGAAAAGAATTTTTCTATTTCTCTAAGCCAAAAATCTCAAAACAGAGCGTTAAATAAATATCTTAAAGATAAAGATATTAAAAGAATTGGGTTTATTAAGGATACGCAAAGCACAGTTAAAAGTAGCAACTCCTTTAGGAGTTTATGGTTTAGCAATGAAAAGGATGCAATTACTATTGAAGTTGGTAAAGACCCATCGAAAAGAATTGAAAATTTTTTAGATGTCACTGAAAGCAGGGAAAGATTCAATCTCATTGACAAAGCTAGTTTCTCTAAAGTTGAATTTGTACCTAGAACAAGAGGAGATTTTGAGCAAATCGTTATCTTTCCTAAAAATCTTACACGGCTTTATGAAATAGCATCTCTTGTAAGATTTAATTATGGGCTCAATTATGAAATTTTTTCTTTTACATCAGATTTCAACCAAAAGATTGATAGCAATGAAATATCATTGCATAACATCACACTAATTGATCACAGTTATGAAAATAAATATAGTTTTGATTTGCCAAAGAGTAGAAGCTTTTGCCTTGGTTTTGATGCAATGCTTCTAAGTTATGCTATTGCCAATAATATTAAAGGCGAGATAAGAGGCTTGCTTGGCATCTATGAAATCAATGAAAATGAATTGACCTCAAGGTCTTATCTTAATTAAAAGAATATTTGAGATCTCTTTCAGAGTCTGTTAACGATAAATCAAAACTTGGTCTAGAAAATAATTTTTCTTGATAAGCACTTAAACTAGCAAATGACTTTGTATTAGGAAGACTTACACCTAGATAAGGCAACCTATAAAGAATTGCTGACATATAGCAATCTACAAGAGTAAATTCATCGCTCATAAAGTACGGCTTTTCTTTTAACACTAAGACAATACCTGAAACTAAGTTTACAAGTTCTTTTTTCAGCGCATTAAATTCTTTTTGACTAATTTTTGGGCTCATCATTTTATCTATTACTGGTAGCCAATCTTTTTCAATGCGGTGGATTAAGAGCCTACACTCTGCTTTGTCATTTGGGTAAATTGGTAATAATGGTGGATGAGGGAACCTTTCATCAAGATATTCTAAAATAACCCTTGGCTCATAAATTGTAACTTCTCTATCAACTAAAACTGGTAACTTGTTATATGGATTTATGCTTGGCAACTCCTCTGGAAGTTTACCTGCTGGATCAAATTCTTTAATTTCACAAGCAATATCTTTCTCTGCAAGCACTAGTCTTACCATATGGCTGTAATGCCCTTTTTCTTCTGAATAAAATATCATTTAAGCTCCTTTGCGTATTCTCTATATAGAAGGTTCATTACAGCAGTAAAAACAATAAAGAATAAAATAACGAAAATTCCATTTTTTTCTCTAGTTATTCTTGCTGGCTCACTGGCATATGCCAAGAAATTAACTAAATCTCTCATAGAATCGTCAAACTCTTCTCTGGTCATTGAACCTTCAGACACTTTTACAATGTTACCATCTATGTCAAGTGCTTGATTGCCTTGAAGACCAGCAAGTACATTTGGCATTGATGTACCAACATAGACAAGGTTATTTGAACCAGAGGTTTGAGAAGAGTCTTCATAGAATGTTCTTAAATATGTATAGATCCAATCATCCCCTCTGACTCTAGTTCTTAAAGTAAGATCAGGAGCTCCAATAGGTGATTTATCTGGTATGCCGAATGTCATATGATCAGCAATTTTTGTGTCAGGAGTTCTTATAAGATCTTCAGTAATTATGTTTTCAGGAATAACTAAATCTTTTTGTAATCTATTCCATCTGAGTAATTTCAAAGAGTGGCAGCTTGAACAATAATTCATGTATAGACCAAGCCCCCTCTGCAAAGAATATGTATCATGTACATCTGAAGAGAAGTCATCACATTCTTCTAAGCTTCCGCACGCGTTTTCACCGGCAGAAAAACTATAACCACTTAAAAGAAAGAGAATTAAATATAATTTCTTCATAATCTGTCTGGCACTTCCAGTGTTTTTTCGTATTTAGTATATATAGGCATGAGGATAAATGGAGCAAAATAAAATACAGTGCATATTTGAGCTATCAAAGTTCTAAGCTCATTTACTGGCTTTGTTCCAAGATAACCTAAAGTTATGAATGAAGCTGCAAATAAGATCATAGCAATTTTACTATATATGCCTTTGTAGCGTATGCTCTGAACATTTGATCTATCGAGCCATGGGACTACAAATAAAATTGCAATACTTGCTGCAAAAATTATAAAACCTAAAAATTTACTGGTAATACCAAGAAATGGTATTCCAAATGTAACTGCTCTTAATATTGAATAGAAAGGAGCATAATACCAAACAGGTGCAATGTGCTCTGGAGTTTTGAGAAAATTGGCTTCCTCGAAGTTAGGTTTTTCAATAAAGTATCCGCCTCCTGTAGGAGCAAAAAATACTATTGCAAAGAAAACTATAAAAAATACTCCTATTGCAGGTAAAGCACCAAAAGTCTTATAAGGGTGAAATGGTGCACCATCTAATGGCATACCTTTAGCATCTCTGTATTTTTCAATATCTACACCTTCAGGATTTCCTGCGCCAACTTCATGTAAAGCAAAAATATGAAAAACAACTAAAGCTATCATCAATAGTGGAACGACAACAACATGTAAGGCAAAAAACCTAGACAACGTTATGCCAGATAATACAAAGTCCCCTTGTATCCAAACCTGAAGGTCTGGTCCAATGAATGGAATTGCACCAAAAAGAGATAAAATTACATTTGCTGCCCAATATGACATCTGACCCCACGGCAAGACATAACCCAAGAATCCTTCTGCCATTAGCAGGAAAAGCAAGAAACAACCAAATAACCAAACAAGTTCTTTTGGTTTCTGATAAGAACCATATAAGAGCCCTCTAAACATGTGGAAATACATCAAGAAAAAGAATGCACTAGCTCCTGTGCTATGCATGTATCTCATCAACCATCCATATTCAACATCTCTCATAATATATTCAACGCTAGCAAAAGCACCTTCTTCAGTATTGGTGTAAAACATCATTAACCAGATACCTGTTATTACTTGAACCATAAACACAACCATCAAAAGAGCACCAAAGAGATAAAAAAAGTTAACTTTTTTTGGCACTGGATGTTTAGTTAAATGTCGTTCTAGGTTTTCTGTTACAGGCAGCCTTCTATCAAGCCATCCCATTATGGTATTTTTTTCTGTAGCCATTACGCAGGTTCTCCGATAATTAATGTATCACCATCAAAAGAATGTGGTGGTACCTCTAGGTTGATTGGTGCAGGAACTCCCTTGTAGACTCTTCCAGCAAGGTCAAACTTTGAACCATGACAAGGACAGAAAAAACCGCCTAACCATTCTTCATCCCATGCTTTGGGTTCTATTTCAGGGTGATATTTAGGTGCACAAGATAGGTGAGTGCAAACTCCTTTTAAAACTGTATATTTTTCATTAGAAGATCTAGCTACACCTTCAGAAAGTGCAGGATCTGTAACCCTATCATTTAATTTGGGAAGATTTTCTAATGCTTTCTGGGTTTGATGAACAACAAAAATTGGTGTTCTTCTCCATTCAACAACAGCCATTGCTCCAGGATCAAGTTTTGAGAGATCAAATTTAACAGATGCACCAAGAGCTTTTGCTTTTTCACTTGGATTCCATGCGCTCAAAAAAGGAACCGCAAAACCTGTTACAGTTACAGCTCCCATCAAGCCTGATGTAATCATTAGTGCTTTTCTTCTAGTGCTATCAACTTTGTGATTATTTGATAGATTAGAATCAAGTTCTGTTGAAATTTTATCTTCTGCTGTTATCTCACCTGTATACAATTCATTTTTCCATTGAAACAGAAGCCTTTCTGCTTCCTTTTTATCTGTTGTTTTGAGACTCTTTTTGTGAATTTCTCCATCGATATTTAAATATCCCCAATAAAAAGGTGATTTGTCTCTGGTATATAGAGACATTCCATCGAGAATATGAATGTGTTTTTTCCCTTGCTTATTTTTTGACATTTTGAACAGTTGGTTAGGTGTTCAAATTAGTGTGAATCCTATCCAATATATTCCTCTTAAATCTTTATGATCAGTATTATATATAGATTAATCCTAAAATAAAAAGCTTTTTAAAAAATAATCTTTAAAAATAATAATTTTGAACAAAAATTATAGTAAATTTGAAGGTGTTCAAAGACAGATTTATCTTTTAGAAAATTGTGGGCTCTTTCTTGCTTTCTTAAGACCAACTTTCTTTCTTTCTTTTACTCTTGAATCTCTTGTTAAATACCCAGCTTTTTTCAATTCTGCCCTAAGTTCTGGATCTTCTTCCAAAAGAGCTTTGGATATAGCTAGCCTTATAGCTCCAGCTTGCCCAAAAGAACCTCCACCTTGTACTTTTGCATCTACATCATATGCTTCTGCATTCTTGGTTAATACTAATGGTTGTCTAACAATCATTTTGGCTACGTCTCTACCAAAATATTCATCAATACTTTTTTTGTTTACAGTTACGACACCAGTTCCCTTTGTTAATCTAACTACTGCTGTTGCTTCTTTTCTTCTGCCAGAAATAGTATTCATTATTTTATCTCCTCAGGATTTTGAGCTTCATGAGGGTGAACCTCATCGTTATATACTTTTAATTTTTTAATTATTTGTCTATTTAATCTGTTTTTTGGCAGCATTCCTTTAACAGCATCTCTTATTACTTTTTCTGGGTTCTTATCCATTTGGTCTTGAAATGATATTTGTTTAATCCCACCAGGGAACCCTGAGTGTCTGTAATATATTTTATCGGTAGCTTTTTTTCCTGTTACTTCTATGTTTTTTGCATTAAGTAGAATCACAAAATCACCAACATCTGAGTTTGGCGTATATTCTGGTTTATTTTTTCCTCTTAATATATTTGCTACTTGCACAGATAATCTGCCAAGTTTTTTACCGGTACAGTCTACTATGTACCACTTTTGCTCAATATCTTGAGTTCTTAATGCTGTTGTTTTCATGTAATGCTCAAAGTTGACCCGCTATATATTAATATATTGGTAAAGGATTTGAAACATGAAAAACCTGTTTTTATTAATATTATTTTTTGGCATATTTTTTGGTGCACAGTTTGTTTATTTCGAAAATCGATTATCAGATCAAAAAGAAATAAATTTTGATGATGTCTCAGCTTCTATTGTCACAATTGAATCTATTAACAATAGAGGTAAAAGTTTTGGTTCAGGGGTAATTATTTCAGATGATGGCTATATCATTACAGCATTCCATGTGCTTTCTGGAAATCTAAGTACAGTTAAAATTTCGGGCAAATCATATTTAGCTAACCTTATAGGCTTTGATGAGTATGCAGATCTGGCAGTTCTAAAAATTAATGAACAAGATTTAAAGCATATAGAGTTCTCAGATGAGGAGGAATTAAAAATTGGACAAACAGTATATGCAATTGGAAATCCTTATAACCTTGGTACTTCTGTCTCAAGGGGAATATTAAGTGCAACAGGTAGGAATTTTGGTAACCCTTATCTAGACATCATTCAAACAGATGCTGCAATAAATAAAGGAAACTCCGGAGGTGCTTTAATTAATAGTAATGGTGAACTTATTGGATTGAGCACACTTATTGCATCTGCTTCAGGAGGTTCTGATGGTGTAGGTTTTGCACTGCCATCTGAAAAAGTTTTATCCATAACCAATGAAATCATTAAGTATGGAAAAGTTAACAGAGCTTGGCTTGGAGACTTCACTTTCAGAAGAGGATTTTTTACACCACTTAATAGTGCAAGTAGAATCCCAGCTTTATATGTTGTGGAGCTAAATAATAGCTCTAAATTTACTGATGGGCTCCAAGATGGTGACATAATTATTGGTATTAAAGGGGCGGAAGCTAGGTGGAATATTTTGCTAGCTTCAGTTAATAGTGTAAGTCCTGGAGAAGTTCTTGAACTGAAGGTTATCAGATCTGATGAGCAATTAGATTTGAAGCTTGTAACAAAAGAAAGACCTAATACACCACAGGCTCTCTAATAATTTCAGCTCCCAATTTATTTAGCTTTTCTTCAATACACTCATAACCTCTATCAATGTGATAAATATCATCTATTTGTGTTTTATTTTTTCCAACTAAGCCTGCAAGAACCAAACTAGCTGATGCTCTCAAGTCAGACGCACTCACATTAGCTCCAACTAGATTAGACACTCCTGAAATCAATGCTTTATTGTTATTTAAAGATATATCAGCTCCCATTTTTTTTAATTGACTAACATGCTGAAATCTATTCTCAAATACTGTTTCCTCAATGACACAACTTCCTGATGCTATAGAATTTAACGTCATAAATTGTGCTTGCATATCAGTCGGAAAACCTGGGAATGGTTCAGTAAAAATATCTTGTGCTTTGATATCTGATGAAGTTGCATCAACTTCAACATAATCTTCTCCAATATCTACTTTAATGCCCATACTAATGAGCTTTTGGCTAATAATATCAATAGTATTCGGATTAATTTTGTTAACTTTTACATGTCCATTTGTAATTGCACCTGCAACTAGATAAGTACCCGCTTCTATTCTGTCAAATAATACATTCCATCTATTTGCTTTAAGATTTGATACACCTGTTATAGAAATATTAGATTCACCAGCTCCCTCAATCTTTGCTCCACAGCTATTTAAATAATTTGCTAATTCAACAACTTCTGGCTCCTTTGCACAATTGCGTAAAACTGTTACACCATCTATAAGTGTAGCTGCCATCATTAAGTTTTCTGTCCCAGTTACTGAAACCTTTGGGAAATCAAAATCAATTGGATTAAGTTTATTTGCTTCTAGATAAATGTATTTAGAATCAGAGGTAATCTTAGCACCCATCTGTTCAAGACCAGCTAGGTGAAAGTCAATTGGTCTTGTGCCAATATCACAACCGCCTGGTTGAGAAATTTTAGCTTTTCCGTATTTAGCTACTAATGGCCCCATCACTAATATTGAAGCTCTCATTGTTTTAACCAGTTCATACCTTGCTTCCGGTAGAATGATATTAGATGAATTAATTTCAATGAAACCATCCTCATGGAAATTAATGTTTGATCCCATTGAATTAAGTAACTCAAGCTTTGTAGTAATGTCTTGAAGATGGGGTAAATTTCCTATAAAAGCAGAGTCATCTAATAAGATTGTAGAGGCTAAGATTGGAAGGCCAGCATTTTTTGCTCCAGAGCAATTAATTTCACCAGATAGATGATTGCCTCCCTTAATTATTAATCTTTCCATTTATTTTAAAAAGTTGTGGGCTTCCAAGATTCTATAGCATCATCAAGATTAGAGTCATTTTCTATATAAGCATCTTGGAATTGGTTTCTAAATGTTAAACCCAAGTTTATTCCATCAATAATTATATTTACTATTCGATAATCTCCAAGATTATTCTTATAAACAGTAAATTTTGTTACAAAAGAGCTCGAATCAGAATAGAAATTCATTGAAACTTCAAAAGTCTTTTTATTCACTTTTATATCCTCATCAGTTTCTATTTGATAGTTATCAAATTCTAAAAGTGTTGTTACATATGTATCCAAAAGTAGTTTCTTTGTTCTTTCTTCGAATAATTTTTTTTGCTCTTCCGTAGCTGAAGCATAAATTTTTGATGAAAGAATTAATCTTGAAACCACTTTTACATCAACCATTGGCTCCCAAATTGCTTTTAACCTATCTTTGAATGCTTCTGGATCTTCATCATATTTTGAACCTTCTTCCTTTATTATTGTCAAAAAGTACTGACCATTAGAGTCTATAAATTTATAAAGTTCAGGAATTTTATCTGCATTAATAAATTGAGATAAAAGAAGAACAAATAAAATTTTTGATGAAAAAAATCGTATCATGTGTAGATTATAGTTTGAAATGAAAAAAAATATTTTCCAAAAAGAAGCAAAAAAAGCGTTTTTAATAGAATTAGACGAATTAAAGGCCTTTTCTGAGTCAAAAAACTTCAATGTTGAAGAATTATGCTCAAATATTTTTAACTGTAAGGGGAAGGTTTTTATAACTGGTGTTGGGAAATCAGGGCATATAGCTAATAAAATTGCTGCCACTTTATCAAGCACCGGAACTCCATCTTTTTTTATTCACCCAGCAGAAGCATTGCATGGCGATCTTGGAATGATTGAGAAAAAGGATGCCATTTTAGCAATCTCTAAATCAGGAGAGAGTAAAGAAATATGTGATCTTATTCCTGCCATTAAATTAAAAAAAATAGACCTTTACTCAATAACTGAAAATGTTAATTCAACTATAGCTAAAGCATCAAAAACACACATATTAGTAAAAGTAAAAAGAGAGGCATGTCCAAATGACTTAGCACCAACGTCTAGTACAACAGTAACTCTAGCACTCGGTGACGCAATAGCAGTAGCACTTTTGAAAGCAAAAGGGTTTACTTCTGAGGATTTTGCAAAATCGCACCCAGGAGGAAAGCTTGGAAAAAAACTTACTCTGAGAGCAAGAGACCTAATGGTTCCTATTAATAGAGCTGCAGTTGTAAATACCACTGATACGATTAAAGATTTAATCTTTGAAGTTTCTGAAAAAAAACAAGGCATTGCATTAGTTAAAAAAGGTAAAAAGGTTGTTGGGGTCTTTACTGATGGTGACTTGAGAAGACAACTCAAGAAGAATATACAAATTGATAAAGTTGAATTAAGTACGGTAATTGCGAAAAAATTTAAAACTGTTAAATCAAGTGACTTGGTAGTAGAAGCAGCTAAAATGATGAAAAAATTTAAAGTCTATACTTTAGTTGTAGAGGAAAACAAAGATATTGTAGGCATCTTATCAATGCATGACATATTGGAAGCAAATGTTTTATAAGCTACTTCTTTTATTATTTATTTCTTTGAGTGCCTTTTCTCAAGAATATGAGATTACATCTGAGAATATAGAAATAAATACAGACCTGAACACTATCAGCTATGAAAATAAAGTTTTCTTCAGCTCTGAGAATATAAAATTCTCTGCAGACAAACTAAAACTTAACCAGAATAATGATTCTTTCACTGCCACAGGTATGCCAATAAAAATAGTTTTTTTTGATGGGTCTGAATTTATTGAAGGTGAAGCAGAAATTATAGAAATAGACTCGGAGAGACTTGTGCTTTCAAAAAATGTTTCTGTGATTAAATCTGGAAATAAAATTAATTCAGAAAAAATGGTTGTTAAACTGAAAAAGAATGATAAAAGCTGAGAAAATAAGCAGATCTATAAATTCTAAATTACTATTTAAAGATATATCTTTCGAGTTACCTAATAATAGAATTACAGGTCTATTAGGTGCAAATGGTGCTGGAAAAACAAGCCTTTTTAAAGCGCTTGCAGGTTTAACAAAAATAGATAATGGAACCTTGAGCTTTTTTGGGAAAAATCTTAACTCTATGAGTCTGGAAGAAAGATCAAATTCAGGACTTAACTATGTACCACAAGAAAATTCTCTCTTTGATGATTTGACGCTTAAAGAAAATTTGCAAGCAGTAGTAGAGTTAAAATACAAGAAAATATCAAAGGAAAAATCTTCTCAAATAGAGGAATTGCTAAAAAAAATGAGTTTGGAAGATAAAGCACACAGTCAAGCAAAGTTTCTTTCTGGTGGTGAAAAAAGAAAAACAGAAATACTTAGATCAATCTTATTGGACGCTAAATTTATTTTGCTTGATGAGCCATTTGCTGGTGTTGATCCTATATCTGTTGAAGAAATCATTAAAATGCTCAAAGCTTTCAAGGAAAATATAGGAATATTTATTAGTGATCATAATTTTAGAGATGTTATAAATGTTTGTGATGAAATAATTCTTTTAAATCAAGGTGAAGTCTTATTAAAAGGCACTCCTAATCAGGTTAAAAATGATCCAGTCGCTAAAAAGTTATATTTTGGCGAGCTGAATTAAGTGTTTTTCTTGTAGAATAGCCCAATGGCTAACGAAAATTTAGATAAACGATTTGAACTGATACAAGAAACATTCTCAAATCCAGAATTTAAAACAAAACTTGGAAGAATTTTAAGTGAAATGACTCCAAGTGAATTAGCTTATGTAATTGAATCATCTCCTCCTCATGAGAGAAAAATTATCTGGGATTTGATCCAACTTGATACCGAAGGAGAGGTTTTAGGTGAATTAGATGAGAGTCTAAGAGAAGATTTATTGGCAGGCATGAATCCTGAGGAAATTTCTGCTGCAATTAGTGATCTTGAAGTAGATGATCTAGCTGATATTCTTCAAACTCTTCCAGAAAAAATGACAAATGAAGTTTTGTCCTTAATGAATTCAAGAGATAGAGGAAGGGTAGAGAAAATTCTTGACTACCCAGAAGAATCAGCAGGCGGTCTCATGAATACTGATGTTATTACTGTTCGTGCAGAAAATTCTATTGAACTGGTAATGAGATATCTAAGGTTTCTAAAAGAATTACCTCAAAATACTGATGATATCTATGTTGTATCAAAAAAAGATGAATATCTTGGAATACTTCCAATAACAAAAATTTTAACTTCTGATCCAAATTTAACTGTAAGAGAGGTAATGGATACCGAATTTAGCCCTTTAAGCATAGAGAGTGATCAAATTGATATTTACAACCAATTTAAAACTAAAGATTTATTTTCAGCTCCTGTAGTAGATGAAAATAACCATTTATTGGGGAGAATTACAGTTGATGACATTATAGAAGTAGCAGCAGATGAAGCAGAACAAGACTTTATTGGTTTTGCGCAGATCGAAGAAGATATTTTTGCATCACCAAAGAAATCTATTCGAAATCGTCTTCTGTGGTTGTCGATAAATTTGCTGACAGCAATAATAGCTGCTTTCTCTATTAGTATTTTTGAAGATGTAATACAGCAGGTTGTATATGCTGCAATATTAATGCCGATTGTTGCAAGCATGGGGGGAATCGCAGCAACCCAAACATTAGGGATATATATTAGAGCTGAAGCAATGCGGCAATTAAATAGAAAAAATCTGCGCTACCTCTTTAGGAGAGAGTTTATTGTTGCTCTAGCTAATTGTGTTGTATTTTCTTTAGCAATATATGCTATAACATCTTTTTGGTTTGCAGATTCATCTCTTTCTCTGGCAATAGCTCTTGCAATGATATTTAATCTGCTTGCTGCTGCCATTTTTGGCTTTTTATTTCCTCACCTTTTAAGAAAATTTGGATATGACCCTGCTATTGCTGGAGGTGTAGTGATTACTACATTTACAGATATCATTGGGTTTGTAAGTTTTCTTGGAATAATTAGCTTTCTTATTGCCTAGTCTCAATAGTTAAATTTTCTACGCTACCTGAAATACCATATTTTGTTTCTGTAATTTGATTAATTCCATCTTCAAGAACTCCTGTTACAACAACTGCGCCTGCCGCAGCTGGAAAGCCACCTAATATAGCAACATACCATGGTATATTTTGAGAAAGTGTAGAGTTAAAGCTCATCTCTAAATCAAAAGTATCAAAGGACTCTAGCTCAGAAGAAATAGTGCCTACTATCTCTGCATCACCAACATCAAAATTTAAATTTAAATTACTAATGTTTGCGTACCCAGCGCTATCTGCAAAAAACTCTCCAGAAAGAGAATTTATAAAAAAGTTATCTTGATCTAATTTATCAAAATCTGCATTTAAAATATTTACTAATCTAGATCTTATGTCTATTAAAGAGAGAACTCGTAAAGCATCAATAGTAAACGTTGAATCAGTATAAGAAATATCTTTACCTGAGACCTTGACCAATCCACCATAACTCATATTGGTGTCTTTAAAGTTTATGTAGCTATTACTGAATGAGAGATTGAATTCTGTAAACTCAAGGTTCGAGTCACGGGCTGGATTTTCACTACTATTCAAAAGCCCAAAATTTGCATTTAGATTACTTAATTCCATATCATTGAAATTAAATTCAAAAGAACTTTTTTGGGTGTTATCTAGAGAAAAGTAATTTGAATTAAATTCACTTGGATATATTTTAAAACCACCATTAATAGTTTCGTAATTATCTAGAATATTGAAATCAAAATATATTTCATCTGCATTTAGAAGAATTCTATTCTTATTGAAAGATACATTTAAATCAGAGTCTAAGGTAGGTATTTTTCCATCTATGCTTTTTAAAATACCTTCATCATTAAACTGGACAGTAAAGTTATCATAATCATTTAGCACTAATTTATAATTAGCATCATCCATTAATTTTCTAGATAAAAAAACCTTTCCGAGATCGAAATCAGTTAGCTTTAAACCATCTCCAAAAATTCTTAAAGAACTATTATCGATGTAGAAATTGGTAGATTTGGTTGCTAAATCTAATCCAGATACCTCTAAAGAGCCATCTTGTGACTTCATTACTACATTAAAATTTGAGTCATTACCAAAATCTGTAAAAGAAAGCAGTAAATCTAAATTGCTTGTTTCAAAATTAGAATTTTCTAAAAAAAGCTTTACATTATCTGCAGTTGAAGGAATCAGATTGATGACATCGCTTTGATTTCCCTTTACCCATAACTCCAGCAAAAAAGAATCATCATATTTAAAAGATGATTTTATGTTTTTGATTCCATCACTGGCTGAAAGTTTAGCAAAGGGGATAGAGAAATCATTATTTAGGTCAATCTCTATATAACCCTTCAGATTCTTAAACTCACTTGGGGCATCATAAAATGTAAAATCAATAAGAACTTCATTTGAATTAACATTCAAGAAAAGCTTATTTTCTGAAAAATATCCTCTGCCATTAAATTGATCTAATGAATTGATGCTTCCAGGTAGATCTATGCTCAAATCATTAAATGCAAAGCCAATTTCTGCTGCTTGAGAAAGAAAATTATTCAGTTCCAATCTTTTGAATTCAATGTTTCCAGCTTTTAAATTAGTTATTGATAGTTCATTTATATAGATATCAGGTTGTACGGCTTCATCAGTGGACGACTCATCATTGAGTTTTACTTCACTATTATAAAGTTCAAGACTTGGAATATAGATTACTTTTCCAATGAGTGAATTAAGAAAGTTGATTTCTAGATTAATTCTATCGCCTGAAAAATTTGCTGCTCCTAAAAAAGAGAAACCTTCAATATCAACCCTCATTCCTAGCAAACTTGGTTCAATTGAAATATCTTCAAATTTTATATTTTCCCCAAATAATAGTTTAGATGTCTGTTTGGATCCAAAATCTGTTGTTAGAAATAAGCAAAAGGAATAAAAACTTATGATCAGGATTGCAATTACATATAAGAAAAGCCTTATTGGCCAAATTAAATATTTTTTAACCATTTTTGTCTCTGGTTTATGAAAATAAGTGTCCATACTAATGAATTAAGTAAGGGATTAAGCAAAATTCTAATATTCATACCATCAGCGTAGCTATTGCTCATGAAAAGCATAATATTTAAAGCAAGAGAGATAGAGCTTATTAAAATTATTTGCTCTAGGAGCGACCTCTGAATCCATTTTAATGTAGAGAAGTTAAGGTATAACCCAATAATTCCAAAGGTTATGGTATATGGCAAAGTTACATTGCTGAAAAAAAGATCTATCAGAAAACCTTTAAATATAAAAAAATATATATTTGGTATTTTCTTCACAAAAGTAGTCATTACTAATGTATTTATTAAAAAAATATCAGGTGTAATTGACCAAATACTGGATGCTAAGAAAATCTGATTAATGATGACTAGTACAAAAAGACTCAAATATCTAAATAGCTCATTCATGCAGAATCACCTTCTTATCAATAGATTGAAATGGATCAAAAAATAGCTGTATTTCTAAATTTTGTTGAAAAATGTTTGAATCAGCATTTGAGATATTAATCAATCTTCCAACTATGAGGCCTTGAGGGTATATTCCATCAAAGCCAGTTGTAAAAAAAGTATCGCCCTTGCTATAACTAACAGCTTTTGACTCATTATTGCAATTGATTAATCTTCTCTTTCCTGAGCCTTTAGCAATGCAATAAAAACCATTAATATTTTTTATTGAAATATACTCCTCAGGATCACTTAAAAGTCTCACTTCTATTTCATTGCTAGAAATATTTTTTGTCTTTCCAACAGCAAAACTGCCATGAGACACAGCAAAAATTCCACTGATGATTGTCTCAGGATTATTGAGATAGACCCTATGCTTATTACAACAGGTGAAATTCATTTGATCAAAAGAATTAATATGCAGCTCAGCATCACTTTTTTCTGAAAATATTAAATTAGAGTAAGAAGTTGAATTTTCTAGAGACCTTATCTTAAGTTCACTTTCATAGATATCATTTTGTAGTTTAATTATCTCTTCTTCTAAAGAAGCAATTCTTTGATTCTCAAACTCTTGATATTCTTGCAAAATTTGTGAAATGAATTGTTGAGGTACGTTTAAAAATTTTACTAATAACCTTTGTGATTTTTCATTAAGTTTAAAAGCATCAGATAGATATATAAGAAGGCAAGCAAAAATAAAAGCCAGCAGAATTAATCTTATTTTCTTCTGAATTGGAAGAATGTTTGATGACATTACTCTTCAGCAAATAGGTCGAAATCTTTGTCCATTAGGCCAAGCGCAATACCACCACCTCGTGCAACACAAGTTAATGGGTCATCAGCAACTCTAGTAGGTATGCCAGTAGACTGCTCAATCAATGTATCTAAACAATGCAATAATGCACCACCCCCAGTCAGAACGATACCATCTTGAGAAATATCCGCTGCAAGCTCAGGTGGTGAAAGTTCAAGAGCTGTTCTTACAGATCTAACAATTGCAGATGTTTGATTTTCTAGCGCCCTAAAACCATCCTCTTTTTGGAATACGACTAGTTCTGGTATACCTTCTGCAAGGTTTCTTCCTCTAAACTCATAAGGCTCAAAATCTTTTTTGCAATTTAATGTTGCACAACCAACCTGAAGTTTTATTAGTTCAGCAGTTGATTCTCCAATTACTACTCCAAATTTTCTTCGCACATATGTCTGTATGGCTTCATCGAATTTATCCCCTCCAACTTTAAGAGATTCAGAGTATACAATCCCATTCAAAGATAAAATTGCAACTTCAGAGGTTCCACCACCAATATCAATAACCATACTTCCTCTCGGCTTATCAATCTCTACACCTGCTCCGAGTGCCGCTGCAATTGGTTCTTCTATAAGTTTTACCACACTTGCTCCTGCAGATAATGCCGATTCTCTTATCGCTCTTTTTTCAACTTGAGTTGCTTTAGATGGAACACAGACTAGAACTCTAGGACTAGGAGAAAGAATAGAATTATTTGAAACTTTTTTTATAAAATGTTGGAGCATTTTTTCAGTGACATTAAAGTCAGCGATAACCCCGTCTCTTAAAGGTCTTATTGCTTCCATTTGCCCAGGTGTTCTCCCAAGCATTTTTTTAGCATCATGACCTACAGCTACAACTGTTTTTTGACCACTTCTTTCTTGTATTGCTACAACTGACGGCTCATCCAATACTATGCCATCATCTTTTGTGTAAATTAAAGTGTTCGCCGTACCCAAGTCAATGGATATATCATTTGAAAAAAGACTGCGTAAAAACTTAAACATTTCTAATATATCTCTATAATATTCAGAATCTTATAGAATAAGGCTTTTAATGGATAAAATCGAGATAAAAAATCTTTTATTTCTTGCACGAATCAGTGCTGATGAAAAAGAACACACTAAAATCATTGAAAAATTGAAAAATACTTTCAATTTAATAGATGAAATGCAAGATTTAGACCTTTCTGATTTAGAGCCCTTAAATAATCCTCTAGAACTAAATAACGTCTCTAGAGAAGATGTTAATAATGATAGAAATTCAAAGGCTGATTTTCTTGAGAACTCACCAGAATCTGATGAAGATTACTTTTTGGTACCCAAGATAATAGAATGAATTTCAAAGAACAGAGAGATAACTTTAGAACAAAAAAAGTTTCTGCTAAAGAAGCAGTTCAAGAATCAATAAAAAAAGTTAATGGCGATAATTTAAATATTTTCATAAATACTTTTCAGACGGAAGCCCTAAAACAAGCTGAGTACATAGATAATAATTTTGATAAATTTAAGAATGCTCCTTTATCAGGAATACCAATAGCTCACAAAGATATTTTTTGCACTAAAGGCTTGCCGACAACTTGCGGATCTAAAATGTTGGAAAATTTTGTTCCACCATATGATTCAACAGTAATTCATAACTGTAGTGAAGCTGGCTCAGTGATGGTTGGCAAAACTAATATGGATGAGTTTGCTATGGGTTCTTCAAATGAAACAAGTTTTTTTGGTCCAGTCTCTAACCCATGGAACCCTGATTTAGTTCCAGGAGGCAGTTCAGGTGGTGCAGCAGCATGTGTTGCAGCCAATATCACTTCTATTTCAACAGGAACTGATACTGGAGGCTCTATAAGGCAACCAGCAGCCCTTTGTGGAATCACAGGCCTGAAACCTACATATGGTTTGGTTTCAAGATGGGGAATGATTGCTTTCTGTTCGAGCATGGATCAAGCTGGACCCTTTTCCAGAGATGCTTTTGGTTGTGCAGCATTATTGGATGCAATGGCATCTTATGATAGTAAAGACTCAACATCTACAAAAAGACCGGACAAAAATTTTGAAAAGCTGCTAACTGAAGATTTTGGTTCATTAAAAATAGGAGTAATAAAAGATATTGATAATTTTGGCATTAATTCAGATGTAATGCAGTCTTATGAAGCTTCTAAAACTATTATTTCTGGATTAGGCCATGAGCTTAAAGAAGTTGATTTTTCAGAGCTATCTTCTGGAATATGTTCGTATTATGTAATAGCTCCTGCTGAATGCTCCTCAAATTTATCCAGATTTGATGGTGTTAAATATGGTCATAGAGCTAGTGATCAAAAAGATATTTCTAAACTTTATATGGAAACAAGATCAGAAGCCTTTGGTGATGAAGTTAAAAAAAGAATATTGATAGGAACACATGTTCTATCGGCTGGTTTCTACGATGCATATTACTTGCAAGCCCAAAAAGTAAGAAGAATGATCAAAAATAAATTTGAAAACATCTTCAAAGATGTTGATCTAATTTTTATGCCAACAACTTTAGACCAAGCATTTGAAAAAAATAGAGAATCTAACGACCCTAATAGAATGTACAAAGAAGATTTGCTTACTATTCCTGCAAATTTAGCAGGTTTGCCTGCTATTTCTTTTCCCAATGGCTTTAAAAATAACCTACCAATTGGTGGACAATTTGTAGGGAATTATTTTAGTGAAGATTTGTTACTTGCCACTACTCATAAAATACAGGAGGTGTCAGATTGGCACAAAATGACACCTTAATTAAAGGTTGGCAACCAGTTATAGGGCTTGAAGTTCATGTTCAACTTATGACTAATACCAAACTTTTTTCTCCAGCAAAAAATAAATTTGGAGAAGACGCAAATACTCTTGTAGATCTTATTGATATGGGTCTACCAGGAGTTTTACCAGTTTTAAATGAGGGAGCTATGAAACAAGGCATAAAGTTTGGTTTAGCGACTTCAGCTAAAATTGCAAAAACAATGATTTTTGATAGAAAAAATTATTTTTATCCAGATCTTCCAAAAGGCTATCAAATAACACAACTACATTTTCCTATTGTTAAGGATGGGGTTGTTGACGTAAATGGGAAACAAATTCGAATTCATCAAGCACACTTAGAAGAAGATGCTGGAAAATCGATGCATGACAAATATGACAATAAATCAGTTATTGATCTAAATAGATCAGGGGTTCCATTACTTGAAATAGTTTCTGAACCAGACATAAGGTCTGCAGGAGAGGCAGTTGATTACCTGAAAAAGATTCACCAAATAATTACTTATCTTGATATCTCAGATGGCAATATGTCACAAGGGTCTATGAGGTGTGATGCAAACATTTCTATTATGAAGCCTGATGCTGAAGAGTATGGAACTAGAGCTGAAATCAAGAATATAAACTCATTTAAATTTGTTGAGAAAGCGATTAATTTTGAAATTAAAAGACAAATTAAATTAATAGAAAATGGTGGAGTAGTTGAACAGGAAACCCGTTTATATGATTCAGTAAAAGATGAAACCAGATCTATGAGAACAAAGGAATTTGCAAATGATTACAGATACTTTCCATGTCCAGATTTAGTGCCAACAAATATATCAAGCGATCTTATAGAAGAAGTTAGGAAAGCTATGGATGAATTGCCTGAAGAGAAAGAGGCAAGATTTAGATCTGAGTACAATTTAGGAGATTATGAGGCACAGGTTTTATGTGCGGAAAAAACAACAGCAAATTTCTATGAAGAAGTGTGCAAAGTGACAGATCCAATTCTTTCTGCAAAATGGATTATTGGCGAAGTGAATGCCCTTTTAAATAAACATGATGTTTCACTAAATGAATCTAATATCAATTCAGAGAACTTCTCTAATCTAATTCTAAAAATTAAAGATGGGACAATCTCTGGAAAGATTGCAAAAGAAGTATTGGAAGAAATGTGGGAAGAAGGCTCAGATCCAATCGAGATAATTAAATCCAAGGGCCTTGAACAGATTTCAGATGAAGGAGAATTGGAAACAATAGCTCAAGCTGTTATAGACAATAATTCTAGCCAAGTTGCAGCCTATAAGTCAGGAAAAGATAAGTTATTTGGTTTTTTTGTTGGTCAGGTAATGAAAGAGACACAAGGCAAAGCAAACCCAGGTGCAGTAAATGAAATACTTAAAAAATTGCTTGCTAATTAGTGAATTCTTAAAAGATCAGTTGCAACTTCAATATCTCCATCATAATACTTTGCTACTTCCATTTTAATTTGTGATTCAGTAGCACCCCAATAAAGAATATGAGAAAGAACAAGCTTCTTGGGCTTTATTTCATAAGCTATTTTGCCAAGTTGTTCAGGACTTGTATGGTGTGCAGCGTGATATATTTGCCAATCAGGTGTTTTTTTTAAAAAACCGGCTTCTGAAAAAACCTCATGTACCAGTATGTCAGCACCCTTAGATTTTTCTATAAGCTTACTTGATGGAGCTGTATCTCCAGAAAAAACTATTTTTAGATCGCTTGTCGTGACAACAAAACCAAATGATTTTTCTAAATCACCATGGGTATTTTTGAAAGCTTCTAATCTTATTTCTTGGTTTTCGTAAACATACCCATCATAAATTTCAAAAAATTCATATTTGTAACCAGTACTATTCTGAGGTTGAGTGCCATTAATCCGGTAATTAATGTCAAAAGCGTAAGCATCTATTATATTTTTTGCCATCAAATCTAATTCTTTAGGGCCATGAAGTTTAAGGCTTTTAGTTTTGCCCATTATCCAAGGTGTGATTATTAAGTCACTTAGACCGAGAGTATGATCTGAGTGCATATGTGTAAGAAATGCATGCTCAATGCTTGTAGTATCAACTTCAAGATCGCCGCCCCACTCTGTGGTTAATCCAGCAAAATTACGAACCACTCCAGCTCCAAAATCAATGAGATATGGAGTTTTATCAACCATTATTAAATATGAAGATCCTCCTCTATCTGGATCAGGGTTGGGTGTTCCTGAGCCAAGAACAAAAACTTTTGTTTCTGCCTCTAGACCCAAAATAAAAAACAATAAAAAAAATAATCTAATCATTTATAGTAAAAATACCAATTCTATCTGATTTGTAAGAGCCTAGTATAAGTTCATCTTTGAATGGATAGACTACTGATAAACCTCCAAAAGCTGTATCTCCAAAATTATATTCTTTGATTAGGTTCAAGGATTTATCAGTCGCAATTACTGAAAAGGGTGTAGCACATTGTATTTGAGATGGATCCATACATGACAAGCCACCAAGATCTGTATTTTGAACAGCTATCCATAATTCATCTCCTTTTGCGATAATATTATCTGATCCACCTTCAAGATAATTTCTGAATTTAAAATTTTTTCTTTTGCCATTCTTAATTGAAGCTACGGTTCCATTCATCCTAAAACTTATGAATAATGTTTCTCCAATTATTTCAATACCATTTGGCCATGCCCCTTGTGAATGTTCCACAATATTAAATCCACTCATTTTATTCCACTCATAAACGTAGCCTGTATCCCATTCAAAAGTATTGTAAATTTCCAATTTTGAGAAATCCCAATCCTTGTCATATTGATGAGTAGCGTAGAAACTTCCAAGATCATCTTTGATCACTACATCATTAAAATAAGTATTTTCTCTAGGAGCTTCAACACAACCAATCCAGAATAAAGTTCTTTTGGGATCGTCAGAAAATACAATGTCGTCATTAAAAAATAAAAAGAACTCTATTCTATCTATAACCTCATGGTTAATGACAGCGAGCAAATGAGCTTCTTCAAGAAATGGACTGAAGTTATTTGTTTTTTTTAATGAAATTTTTTTATGGGTGTCTATACCATGAGGGTAAAATTGTTTGTAAGGCTTACAACCTTCTTCACCGATACCAAGACCACTTTCTTCTATAAATTTGACTTCATAGTCTTCAATCTTTTTTGTCTTTAGGTCTAATCTTGATATTATTCCAGTCTTTGTTGAACCCTCATTTAATTCAGCAAGCCCAGCAAACTGAGAAATAATTAATGCATCTTCACCTGGTATTTCAGCAAAATCTTCAGGATTTTGTAAGTTGCAAATTAATTGAAGTATACCTTTTGATAAACAGTTATCTTTATTTTCATACTCTGGAGTAAAAGATTTTAGAATAGGATCAAGTGACAGCAGCCCTACAAAAATAATTAGAGCTACTGCTGCCAGTATTTTTAAAAGAATCTTATACAAATATCATTGCAAGATTTTCAGCAACAAAACCTGGTTTTTCCTGGCCCTCTATTTCAAGCTCTATTCCAAATTTCATTAGCCATCTGCCGCCGCCTTTCTCTGTTACTTCAAGCAGTGAGCTGTTATATCTACATTTTGAGTCAACAGGAACTGGACTTATAAACCTGATCTTATCGTACCCATAATTCATGGCCATTTTTGTTCCTTCGACAGGTATTGAAGTCTCATAACCTTTTCCAACCGATAAAGAAAGCATTAAGGCACCATGTGCAATAGTACTACCAAATATTGGCGCAGCTTTCTCTGGATCGACATGAATAAACTGAGGATCGTCGGTTACATCTGCAAATGTATTTATCATTTCTTGATTTACCACAAACCATGATGTGCTTTGTGACTTACCAATTTCTTTATGTAAGTCTTCTGGTTTAATTGCTTCCATAATTTTTCTCCTATTTCATTAAATGGTCTTTGAACTGTTCTCTCAGTTCAATCTTCAGGACTTTGCCTGTTGCTCCAATTGGTAGCTCCTCTACGAAAACAATATCATCTGGCTTCCACCACTTTGCTATCTTATCTTCTAGAAAAGCATAAATTGAATCTTTGTCTTTCTTTTCATTTGCTGGAACTACTAATAACACTGGTCTTTCATCCCACTTTGGATGAGCAACTCCAATTACACATGCTTGCATCACATCAGGATGCCCTTGAGCAGCATTTTCTAAATCTACTGAACTTATCCACTCCCCGCCTGATTTGATAACATCTTTTGCCCTATCAACTATGGTCATATAACCTTCAGGATCTATTGAGGAAATATCACCTGTGTCAAACCAACCATCTGCATCAACAGCATCAGCATCATGTTTGTAGTATCTTTTATTAATCCAAGGTCCTCTTATCATTAACTTACCGTAAGCTTTACCATCTTCTGGAAGTGTTTTTCCCTCATCATCAATAATTTTTAACTCAACTCCATAAATAGGCTTGCCTTGTTTGGTTTGAAGCTTATACATTTCATCTTTAGACATTTTTTCCATAGCTTTAGTCTTAATATTTGCTGTTGCTAATGGACTTGTTTCTGTCATACCCCAACCTTGTACAACGTTAATATTATGTTCTTCATCAAATTGTTTAATCATGGAATAAGGCACAGCCGAACCGCCAATAAGTGTCTGTTTTACTGTATTAAGCTTAATATTGTTTTCTTTACAATAATTCAGCAAACCAAGCCAAATTGTTGGAACTCCAAATGCTAAAGTTACATGTTCTTTTTCAATTAATTCTACAAGCGCTGGACCATCCATTCCCATTCCAGGCAAGACTAACTTAATACCATTCATTGCGCCTATATATGGCAAACCCCAACCCATTACATGGAACATTGGAACTACCATTAATATTGAGTCATCTTTATCAAGCCCTAACCCATTAGCAGAAGATCCAGCCCAGGTATGCAGCAAAGTTGACTTGTGTGAATAAAGAACTCCTTTAGGATTGCCAGTTGTTCCAGAGGTGTAACATAAACCGCATGGTGCATCCTCATCTAATTCTGGCCATGAATATGATTCATCTCCATCTTCTATAAATTCTTCATATGAAATTACGTTCTTTAATTTTGTTTCAGGCATTTCTTCTTTAGAACAAAGAAGTATGTATTTTTCAACTGTTGGACAGTTATCTTGAAGCGCTTCCAATAGTGGTGCGAAAACAGTTTCTAAAAATATCAGCCTATTTTCAGCATGATTTATGATGTATGCAATCTGCTCAGGATGTAATCTAAAATTGATTGTGTGCATAACGGCACCCATACCTGAAATGCCGTAATACATTTCCATATTTCTGTATGTATTAAGTGCTAATGATCCAACATTTTGACCGTGCTTTATGCCATAAGATTCTAATGATGAGCCTAATTTTTTTGCTCTTTTTGCAACTTGTCCATAATTTGATTTGACTATCTCCCCAGTCAAAGCTCTAGATACGATTTCTACATCTGGAAAAATTCTTTCTGCATAGTCAATTAAGCTGCCTATGTTCTGTTTCCATTCTTGCATATTACTCATAATTTAATTACTCCCAATTTTTTAAATTATGAAGATAAGGATACCATTCATTTTTAAGAGGGTGAAACCATGTAAACATAATTTTATGAATTTTATCTTTATCTTCTTTTTTTAAATTTACTTTAACTTTTGGATTAAAAAGGCTTATTTGCTCAATTAATCTTTCATCAACCCCATGTTTAAGCAAGATTTCTTCATAAGAAGTTTCTTTTTGAGCATAAAATGATCCCAACATATCGACTATTAGATTATCAGTTCTTGGCATTCCAGTTAGGTTTACCAGATAACAGTTTTTTGAAGAGATAAACTCATGCTCAAGGTGATCAAAAAAAGAAAAGTTTAATTTCTTTGGGCATGAATCAACAGTAAAATAATTATCCCAAATAGCTATGTTGCTATTAGAAAAATTTTGTAGCTGTTCTTGACTTGAACTATTTATCTTCTCACTTATTACTCTTTGCCCTGTCCAGAAAAAATCCTCATGCCTAGGAAAATGCTCAATAAATTCTTTAAAGTATTCTTGATGAGCCAAGTTTTTATCTATTAGCTCTGCAGCATAAACAGTTGGACAGAAATCGAAATATAAATTGGGAAATTCATCTTTGATAACTTTATAGATTTCGATTTGATCAAAAAAGGAAAAATTTTCTTCAATATCATCAAACAAAATAGAAAAGAATTTTATTCCTAGGTCAGAAAAATTTTTAACCTTCTTTTTCAGCGCTTCTAAGTTATTTTTTTTAATAGGTGCAAGACCAAGACCAACTTCGACATCCATTTTTTTTGAGAACTCCAAAAAATCATCAAAATCTTTAAGCCAGTTTTCAGTGTGATCAATATCTATATGTGAACGTAAGAACGGATCTTCTTTTGGAGCATATAAATAAAAATTTAAGTTGCTCTCACTCAAGCTTGATATTATTTTTTTTCTCTGCTCAAAGGTCGGTATTTTGCCATAATAACCTTCAACAATTCCTATTCTTCTCATTTTATTTTTTTCAATTATTTAAAACCAACAATAAACCTATTTATTCCATTAAGGTCTTTTATTAATTCTATCTTTTTATAGGAATTATTGAGCATTTTTTGTTTAAGAGCTTCTTCTTGTCCAATTCCATGCTCAAGCATTATTGCCCCGTTGTCTTCAAGATAAGTAGAAGCTTCATCAATAATCCTTTCTAAATCAGATAAACCATTTTGTTTAGATATTAAGGCTGATCTTGGTTCATGCTTAAGACTTTCATCCAATGCCTCATTTTCTGAAATGTATGGAGGATTGGTAACTATCAAATCATAAGTTTCATCTATATTTGAGAACCAATTAGAGATTTTAAAATGAACTGGATTCTTAGTTTGTTTATTATTGGTTTCAGCTACCTTTAAAGCATTCTCATACTTATCGACTCCTGTAACTTTTGATGCAGAAAGTTTTTTAGATATCTCTATTGCTATGCAGCCAGAACCAGTGCCTAGATCCAGAATTGTTTTAGCATAAGGGAAATTGCTTACTACATAATCAACTAGCACTTCAGTTTCTGGCCTAGGGATTAAAACATGATGATTTAAGAAATACTCACCATCATAAAAAAACCAATTCTTCAGAATATATTGAATTGGGACTTTATTCTTGATTTGGATTAATACTTTTTCTAATGAGAAATTTTGATCTTTTAGGCCGTCTAATAAAAAGTGCAAGCCCTCTTCATATGAATTTTTATAGGTACTGCGCCAAGCTTTTTTAATAACCGCTAGTTCTTCTTTAATTTTCTTGGATTTCAAGGAGCTTCTCTGCATTGCTCTGTGCTTTTAATGAATCTAACATTTCATCAATATCACCATCAAGGAAATTTTCAATGTTATAAAGAGTTAACTTCAATCTATGGTCAGTTATTCTTCCTTGAGGGAAGTTATAGGTTCTTATTTTCTCACTTCTATCACCAGTGCCTACCAAAGATTTTCTCTCAGTTGCTTTTTCCTGTTCAATTTTTTGTTTTTCTACGTCGTAAATTTTTGCAGATAATAATGCCAAAGCTTTTGCTTTGTTTTTATGTTGGCTCCTATCTTCTTGGCACTCTACAACTATTCCACTTGGTTCATGAGTTAAACGAACGGCTGAGTCTGTTTTATTGACATGTTGACCACCAGCTCCTGAAGCTCTGTAAGTGTCTACTCTTATCTCTGACATATCAAGATCCTTCTCTTCGATATCATCTAGTTCTGGCATAATTGCTACAGTTGCTGTTGATGTATGTATTCTGCCCTGAGATTCAGTCAATGGAACTCTTTGCACGCGATGAACACCTGATTCAAATTTCAATTTTCCATATGAGTCATTACCTATAATTTTCATTACAACTTCTTTAAAACCTCCAGGCCCCGATACAACTTCTTTAATTTTCTCAGTTTTCCAATTATTTCTCTCAGCATATCTACTAAACATTCGATATAGATCTCCAACAAATATTGCAGCTTCATCTCCTCCTGCTCCAGCCCTTAGTTCAAGAAAAGAATTCCTTGAATCATCTTTATCTTTAGGCAATAGCTGAAGCATTATTTCTGATTCAAGCTCAAGAAGTTTATTTTCACAATCTAATTTCTCTTCTTGTGCCATATCTTTCATTTCTTCATCTTTTAATAGCTTTTCTAAATCTAAGATTGTTAGCTCAATCTCTTGATAATTTGTCCAGTTCTCAACTACATCTTTAATTTCTGAAAATTCTTTATTCAAACTAGTTAATTTAGATATATCTGAAGTAATAGATGGGTCAGATAATTTCCGGCTTAGCTCTTCAGCCTTTTCCTGCAAACTAGTTAATGATTTTCTTATTGAATCTTTCATAGAAAGTTAGCTCCCTCTCTTTTTGCCGCCCAATGATTCATCTAGTATCTTTGAAACATGAAAAGCATTTTTTGATGCAATCTCATCGGCAAGTTCTTCTATTATCTCTTCAACATTATTGTCATCTGAAAGTTTTTTAAGCGCATTATCTATTGCGTTTTCTTTAATTATTGATTGCTCTTCATGAAATCTTTTTTGAACATTATTGATATTTTTTCTATTTCTTAGTTTTGCAAACTCTTGATCACTATTCATAGAAATAAACTCCTCAGCTTCCTTTACTGCAATCTTTCTTCCTTTTAAATTTTCATTTACCATTCCACTAAGTTCATCAAGCGTTAAAACATTTAAGTTGATGCAGTCTTTAAGTTCTTGCGGAAGATTTCTTGGTATTGCTAAATCAAAGATTAGAGAATCATCGCTTGATAAATCATTTTCATCAAAAAAGGGATTTTCTGAAGCTGCTGCCACAACTACTATTTGATAATCCTTTATATCTTTCTTAACACGCTCCAATGATTTAGATTGTATTCCTTCTACCTCTATATCTGATCTGTTATATAGGCTTATGTCATAGTCTTTATCTTTCAATCTTTTAATTAAAGCTTTACCAACATCACCAGCACCTATAACTAATACTGGCTTCTGCTTGGTTTCGAGTATTTTATTTTCAACTAGTGAAGCTATTGAAAGTGGATTTTTTGATAACTGAGTATTAGAGCGTATCTCCTTAGTTAAACTTATTGCTCTTGAAAATATTACCTCTAATTCAGAATCAAGATAGTTGAATGTTTTTGAATTCTGAAAAGATTTTTTTACTTGTCCAAAAATATCAGGCTCTCCCACTATCATTGAATCAATCCCTGTCATAACTCTTAGTAGGTGTTTAAAAGCATCGTTATTTGAAAATAGATATTGATCATTTTTTCTTAGATTAATATCTCTGCCTGTTAACCTTTCAAGGAATGTATCAAAATTTTTGATTTCTGTTCTTTTGCAAAATGAATAAAATTCTGTTCTATTGCATGTTGAAAGAAATACACCATTATCAAATGGTGTAATTAGCTTAAGATTCGCAATAATTTCATCAATCTTTTCTTTATTAAAGGCAAATTTTTCTCTAACCTCTAAAGAGGTAGATTTATGACTTATTCCCCAACAATGAAATTCCATAATTATTTTCCTAAAAACATACTTTATTCTATTTTTTTAATATACATCTTATCTAGCTGTGCAAGTTTAAATACATCTAATCAAACATACAATCTTGAGGGGAAGTTTTCTTATGTTTCAAAGGACTTGTCAGCAATTTTTTTAGTAGAAATAACCACTAACTTAAAAAATATTAAAATCGACCTCTATGAGCCTATAAGTGGGACTTTATTTACTAGTTTAAAGGGGTCAAACAATAACTGGATAACAAAAAACCAAAACTCAGAAAATATAGAAACAATATTTCCAGAGCCTATAGAGCTTTTATATGTCATTAGGAATAAATGCCTCAATAGTACTGAGTGTAAGTTTGATATAGCTACTAATAATGCAAAAGTTAAGGTGCTCCTGAAAAATGTTTAAGTATAAATCTTGCGCAAAATTAAATAGCTTTCTAAATGTCACTGCAAAACTTAAAAATGGTTATCATGAATTAAATACACACTTTCAGCTAATAGACCTTTTCGATGAGATTGAATTTACTGAGAACGAAACTTTTTCATTGGATTCGAATACTGAATTAAGCCAACATGATAATTCTGTTTTGAATGCTATCGATTGGTTTAACAGCAAGTTTAACTTTAACCAAAATTTTAGAGTTTCCCTGAAAAAAAATATACCAATTGGCGGAGGATTAGGAGGTGGGAGCTCGAATTGTGCAACAACACTTAAGTTTCTTTGCGATTATCACTCTATTGATCGTGGCTTTCTTGATTTTGATGAAATTTGCTTTGATTTAGGAGCAGATGTTCCGGTATTTTTGTATGGCAAAAGCGCTTTTGCAAAAGGCTATGGGCAGATATTCACTGATGATTACTCTTACAATTCAAAATATCTACTCATTATGCCTAATATTTCAATTGCAACGAAAGAATTATTTGAGTCGAGTCATCTTCGAATAAGTTCTGAAATAGACAAATCTCAAAATAATTTTCTTGATGCTCTTACCAAAGAAAATCAGAAATTTTCTGAATTCATTAGTTTTCTTTGTGAGAACCTTCCAAAGAATACTCAAAATAAACTCAAATTAAGTGGAACAGGATCAACATTGTTCATCGAAAACCCTAATGATGATGAAATTCAATTAATTATGGGTAAAATTGACAAAAATTTTAGAGTTTTTCAAGTGAAAGGATTAGAATACTATCACTAGATTGATGGGGTGTCGCCAAGTGGTAAGGCAGAGGCTTTTGATGCCTCCATGCGTAGGTTCGAATCCTACCACCCCAGCCATTATTTTATTATGAATAACAGAGTAGTTTTTACAGGAAATTCAAATCCAAAGTTAGCAGAGAAAGTAGCTGAAAATCTCGGCGTAAAGTTAGGTTCAATGAAAGTTGGGTCTTTTAGTGATGGTGAAATTAACGTTGAGATAAATGAGAATGTTAGAGGTAAAGATACATTTATAATTCAATCAACTAATCACCCTGCAGAGAAAAATTTAATGGAGTTAATTCTTATTATTGATGCTCTAAAAAGAGCATCAGTTAGATCAATAACCGCAGTAATACCATATTTTGGCTATTCAAGACAAGATAGAAGAGTTAGATCAGCAAGAGTACCAATTAGTGCAAAAGTTGTCGCAGATATGCTTTCAAATGCTGGTGCAACAAGAATTATTACTCTGGACATCCATTCAGAACAAATACAGGGATTCTTTTCTTTCCCAATGGATAATATTTATACTGCGAACTTAATGGTCAAAGATCTTCTTGATCAATATAAGGTAGATGATTTACAAGTAGTATCACCAGACACAGGTGGGGTTATTAGAGCAAGATCAGTAGCAAAAACACTAGGAGTGCAAGATCTTGCAATAATTGATAAAAGAAGAGAGAAAGCTAACGAATCAGAAGTTATCAACCTTATTGGAGATGTAGAAGGGAAAATTTGCATTGTTCCTGACGATTTAATCGATACAGCAGGCACTTTAAGTAATGCTAGCCATGCCTTAAAGGAAAAAGGTGCCAAGGAAATAATTGCTTACATAACACATCCAGTCCTTTCAGGGGATGCTATAGAGAATCTTAATAAATCTTCAATTGATAAGTTGGTAGTATCAAACTCTATAGATATTGGTGACAAATCGAAAAAATGTCCTAAAATAGACGTCTTTGATATTGCACCAATTTTGTCACAAGCAATAACTAGACTTATGACAGGTGAATCAGTAAGCGAGTTATTTAGATAATGGAAAGTTTGAAATTAAAAGCAGAAGTAAGGGAAAAGGTCGGAGGCCTTAGCTCTAAAACTGCTATATATAAAGATAGTAAGATTCCAGGCATTATTTATGGTGGTAAAGATGCACCACAGCCAATTCTTGTTAAAAATAATGAGTTATTAAAAATAATAAATAATGACGGGCTATTTAACTCAGTAGTTGAAGTTGATTTAGATGGAAAGGTTGTGAATGTAGTATTCAAAGAAGTTCAAAAACATCCTGCTAAAAATATTTTCACTCATATTGATCTACAAAGAGTAGTTAAAGGTACAAAAGTGAATGTAGTTGTTCCTGTTGTATTGAAGAATCAAGATAAATGTTATGGTGTAAAAATTGAGGGTGGAGTTATTAACCATGTTTTAAAAGAGGTTTCAGTCCTCTCAAGCCCAGATTCTATTCCGGAATTTATTGAAGTGGATATGGAAGAAATTAAGTCTAAAGAAAAGGTAAGACTAAGCTCCATAGGTGAAAATGATAGTTATGATTTCCCATCTAGCCTTAAGAGCCAAGACCCAGTTTTAGTCTCTGTTCTTACTGCTAAAGGTGGAGCTCTTGATTTTGAAGATGAAGAAACCGATGATGTTGAAGAGGGTGCTGATGGTGAAAGTACTGAATCAAGTGATGAAAAATCTTCTGAAGAAAATAACTCAGATAATTCTGAGGAAAAATCCGAGTAACTTGCTTGATCTTTGCATAGTTGGTCTAGGGAATCCTGGCGATAAACACAAGAAAACAAGACATAATGCTGGCTACGACTTCGTAGAGTTATTGGCAAATAATCTAAATGTCGAATTGAAAGATACAAAAAAACTCGATGCCCTTTATGGTGAAGTATCAATAGGTGATAGCACAATAGCATTAGTGAAACCAAATGAATATATAAATAATTCAGGTAAAACACTAAATCTCTTAAAAAAATACAAAGTTAAATCTTTAAAGGACGTTCTCGTTGTTCATGATGATATGGATTTAGAGCCTGGGGAAGTTAAATTGAAGGATGGTGGAGGACATAGTGGTCATAATGGCTTAAAAGATATTATTAACCGAGTAGGTAGTGATTTTATGAGGTTAAGGTTTGGCATAGGCCACCCTCCTGTAAAGAATGATACGAATGCTTGGGTTATTAAGAAACCTAACCCTCAAGAAAAAAGGGGCCTTGAAGAAGCTTTCAAAAAAACATTAAGTTCATTGGATCAGTTATTGGATAAGGACTGGCTGATAGCCATGAATGACCTTCACTCAAAATGAGTATCAAATGTGGTATTGTTGGCCTCCCAAATGTTGGTAAATCGACATTGTTTAATGCCCTTACTTCACAAAAAATAGATGCTGAGAATTTTCCTTTTTGCACCATTGAGCCAAATATAGCTAGAGTAAATATACCTGATGAAAGATTAAATAAACTTTCTAATCTGGTTGACCCAGAAAAAGTAATACCATCTTTTATGGAATTTGTTGATATTGCAGGTCTTGTGAAAGGAGCACACTCTGGAGAAGGTTTAGGAAACAAATTTTTATCTCATATTCGTGAAACTCAATGTTTTGCCCATGTTATAAGATGTTTTGAAGATGAAAATGTTATTCATGTTGAAGGCCGAGTGTCTCCTATCAATGACCTCGAGACAATTGAAACAGAATTAATACTTGCTGACCTAGAAGTAGTATCCAAAAGAAAAGAATCAGTTCAGAAAAAATTAAGAAGTGGAGATAAAACGACTCAAAAAGAATTTGATATTTTAGAAAAGATTCAAATTAACTTAGATAGCAATAAACCAGTTCGAGATATTGATTTTGAAGATAATGACAAGGCATTCCTTAAACAACTTCAATTAGTTACCAGTAAACCATTCTTCTTTATTGCTAATATTCATGAAGATGAGGAAAAAAATATGCATCTCGCTGAATTAGAAGAGTATGCAAAGCAACACAACCTAGAGATCTTAAAAGTATTTGCAAAAGCAGAAGGTGAATTAATTGATCTAGAACAAGAGGAAAGGAAAGAATATCTTGAAATGATGGGCTTAAAAGAACCAGCATTGAACACAATTATTAGAAAAGGTTATGAAATGTTGGATTTATTTTCTTATTTTACAGCTGGGCCTAAAGAAGTAAGAGCCTGGTCTATTAAAAGGAATGCAACAGCTCCCCAAGCTGCAGGAAAAATTCATACTGACTTTGAGAGAGGTTTTATCAAAGCAGAAGTTATAGGGTTCGATGACTATATTGAATGTGGCGGTGAACTAAAAGCAAAAGAACAAGGGAAACTAAGGCTAGAAGGAAAGGAATACATTGTTAAAGACGGTGATGTAATTCATTTCAAATTTAACGTCTAATAGTGTGTAAAGACAATTATTTCTTTATAATTGTGTCCTCGGCTATGTAGCTCAGCTGGTTAGAGCACAGCATTCATAATGCTGGGGTCGGTGGTTCAAGTCCACCCATAGCCACCAATATTAAGTTTCTTATTTCTTAAGAACTGCAAAAATTATTGCTACTGAAACTAATGCGATAATGCCATTCTCACCAATATTGGAAAGAATAGTAGCAAAATTCTGATAGACAGATCCAACAAATGCAGTATCAGGACCAAACAGAACGCCCATTAAGAGTGATACAGAAATTACCAATAAAAGAACTTCTGTAAGCTTTTCAAGGAAGCTTTTTAGAGCGGAAAAATTAAAATCAAAAAATTTCATATTCAAAAGCATGAGGGGCAAAACCCCTCATGCAGAAATTATACTTTATTTGATGTTAAGTACACCCATGATGATGAGCAATACGACTAGACCAGCTAATCCATTTTCACCCAACATATCGACATACATCATGATGTTACCAATAACATCGCCAGCAAACCAAGCATCACCGATTACGATTTGAGCAACAATGCCTAAACCAAGAACGGCTACAAGAACACCTGTAAGACCATTTACGAATCCTACAACAGTTTTCATTAAACTATCCATAATTCCCCCATGTAATAGTTACGAATATGGTACAAAATAGACCACATTTCACAAATTATTTTAAATTTACTTTTAATAAGGCTTTATAAGGCTATGGGAAGATATAAATTTGGCTTATATTGTGCTTATTCTTATGTGAAACACTATATATAGTGTTTCCGGGTAGTTATCTTAATCAAAAAAAACTTTTGGTGAAAGCAAATTCTTTGGATCCATTGATTTTTTGAGGGTTTTAAGCAATTTATACTTATCTTGATATTCAATAAATTCGGTCCAAATGTCTTTTTTCCTCTGTCCAATTCCATGTTCTGCACTTGGAGACCCATTGCACTCTTTTAGAAGCTTATATGTTGATGCAATGAGCTCAGATTGTTTCGACGGCGAAACAATATTTACATGAATATTTCCGTCTCCTAGATGGCCAAATGAATAAATTTCTTTGCTTTCTAGATTTTTTATTTTATCAAGAAAGCTACTTAACTTATTAAGTGGCAATGACACATCCATTTTATATGCGCCCTTATCTGCCAAGATGACTGGAAGATCCTCTCGTTTATCCCAAATTTCCTTAGCTTGTTTTGAATTTAATAAAGCAATATTAAGGTCTTTTTTAGCTAATAACTCAAGACAACTTTCTAGCTCTTGTTCTGATTGTGAAACTAATTCGATAACGATGAAATATTTTTTCTCAGGATTGTCTCCTATTAAAGTTTGGCAATTCTCATCCCAGTACTCTACAGAAGAAATACATTTTTTTATCTCTGGGAAAAGAATGTGATCTTTCACTGCATCGATATCATCACTTCTAAGCAAAACTGTTTCTAAAAATTTTGGCTTTTCACAAGTATTAAAAACAATTTCAAAAATAATGCCCAATGAGCCTTCAGAACCAAAGAATAATTCCATCAGGTTAGGTCCCGTAGCGTCTTTTTCAATTTCTTTTTGCAATGTTAGAACTTCTCCATTAGCAAGTAGCACTTTTATACGAGCAACATGTTCTTTTGTAGACCCATAGCGTATAAATTTAGAACCTGCTGCATTTGTTGCAACATTACCACCTACCGAGCTCGATGAAGATGAAGCTAAAGAAATTGGCAGCAATCTACCATGACCATCAACAAAGTCTTTTACAACATCTGTGATAGCTCCTGCTTGGCAGACTACCTGTTTTTTTTCATCCGACCACTCGATTTTGTTCATTTTTTCCAATGAAACTATTAGTTCTTTATTAGCAGCAGTAGCACCACCACACAAACCTGTGCGACCACCTGATATTACAATTGGTTGATTTCTTTTATTAGCAAATAAGATTACTTTTTCTAGATCAGATTCACATTCAGGAAAGAATATTGCTAAAGGATCAGGTTTTATTTCTTTATACCAATCTGTTCCATATTTTTCAAAATATTCTTCAGTAAACTTTACTTTTTGGTCACCAAATTCCTCTAGAAGTATTCTCAGATTTTCAGTCATCTTTAAATACTATGTAATTTCTATAAATGAATACAGTAGTGAAACTAAAAATTCCAGCGATAATCTTCTGAATAAGAATATTATTAACTTCAACTGCTGCTAAGAGATAGAAAGCAACTGCAGTAATTACTGCTCCAATTACACCACCCAAAAAATAAGCAAGAAACTCCACAAAAGGCTTTTTAGCCAACCAACCTCTTCCAAAAACAAAATTTTTTGCTAAGACGAAGCTTACACAGGTTCCAAGCAGGTAACAGAAGAATGAAGTATAAACCCTACTGAAATCTGTATAGTAATCAAGAGCAAGCAACACTGCAAAATCAACAACGAATGCTGCACCATTAGTTCCTGCATACTTAATAATTTTTATGACCATGGGAAAGCTATTTTTAGCCTGTTATTTTGGTAAAGACTTCATTAATCTTATCAAGACCCCAATCTAATTCCTCTTTTGTAATCACTAAAGGTGGGGCAAATCTGATTGTTGTTTCATGAGTCTCTTTGCAAAGAATTCCGTGATCTAGACACATCTTTGATAAGTCTTTTCCAGAAATCAGTTCAGGATCAATTTCAACACCGAGCCATAAACCCATTCCTCGAATCTCTTTAATAAGTTTTGAGTTCATCCCAAGTAAAGATTCTTTGAAGTAATCGCCCATTAATCTACTATTTTCAATTAAATCTTCTTCATCCAGTAATTCCAGTGATCTCTTTGCTATCGCGGCAGCAAGAGGATTACCTCCAAAAGTTGAACCATGTGATCCAGGATCCATCCACTGCATTACTTCTTTTGAGGTTAGAAAGCATGATACGGGCATGAATCCTCCACCCAAAGCTTTACCAAGGATTAAGCCATCAGGTCTTGATTCTCTTACCTGATCGTCTTCACAGCCTATATTGCAATTACAATCTCCACAAGAATGCTGGTAAGCAAATAATTTCCCTGTTCTTCCTAGACCTGATTGAATTTCGTCTAATAACATAAGAACATTATTTTTTGTGCAGATTTCTCTAACCTCTCTCAAATAATTTTCAGGTGGTACGATTATTCCGCCCTCACCTTGTATAGGTTCAATTAAAACTGCTGCTGTATTTTCATTTATTGCTGTCTCTATAGATTTAGAACACCCATATTTTACAGCCTTAAATCCAGGAGTATGTGGCCCAAAATCTTCTTTAGAGTTTTCATCTGTAGAGAAACTAATTATTGTTGTGGTTCTACCATGGAAATTACCTTCCGCTACAATAATTTCCGCTTTACCAGGCTCTACTTTCTTAGTTCTATAAGCCCATCTTCTAGATGATTTTATTGCTGTCTCTACTGCTTCAGCACCTGAGTTCATTGGAAGACACATTTCAAAGCCACTCATTTTTGTAATGGTCTCTAAGTAAGGTCCTAGTGTATCTGTATAAAATGCTCTTGAAGTTAAAGAAAGCCTACTAGACTGTTCATGAAAAACTCTTAAAAGCTCAGGATGTGCGTGCCCATGACTTACAGCAGAATAGCCTGACATCATATCAAGATATTTCTTTTCATTTACATCCCATGCCCAGACCCCTTTTGCTTTTGATAATACAACTGGTAAAGGCTTATAATTATCTGGGCCAAATATTGACTCTTTTTTTATTAGGCTATTTTGAATATCATTTACCACTGACAATATTCTAATAGCAAATATTTTGTACTGCTAGCTAAAATATGAAAGATAAACAATCTACAAATAAGATCTTCATGGTAGAGCCTGAGGTGTTTTTTATGAATCCTCAAACTGCTTCGAGCAATCATTATCAACTTGATGATAAGCATGAAAATTCAAATCAAATCCTAGATTCTGCAATACAAGAGTTCAAGAAATTCAAGAACTGTCTAGAAAGCAATGGTGTTGAAGTCATAGCTCTTAAAGGCTCATCAGAATGCCCTGATCATATTTTTCCTAATTGGTTTATAACATTTGAAAATAAAACTTTTCAAATATTTAGCATGCTTGCAGAAAATAGAAGGCTTGAGAAAACTCCTGAGATGATTAATTACCTTAAACAAGATTATGAGTTAACCGAAGATATGAGCAATTTAGAATCTGAAAATAAATTTTTGGAATCAACAAGCAGCATGGTATTCGATAGAACAAATAGGATTGTCTATTTAACAGTATCTCCAAGGGCAAATGCTGAACTAGCTAAAGAATGGTGCACAAGAAATAATTATGAACTGGTAATGTTTGAGACTGAAAGCCATACCGGAAGCCCTATATACCATACAGATGTTTTAATGTATGTTGGAACAACTGCCATTGGAGTATGTTTTGATGTAATTAAATCAGAGTATAGGGATCATGTTAGGGAAATGACGAATAAACATCATGAAGTCATTGAAATAAAGAAAGAGCAATTATTAGACTTCTGCGGGAACTGTTTAGAGGTACCAAATAAAAATGGCGAGCTTCTGCTCGCCATGTCTTCAAGAGCTTTTAATAGTTACTCCGATGAACAAAAATTAAAACTTGCCAAGCATTTTAATAAAATTGTTCACTCAGATATACCAACTATCGAAAAGTACGGAGGCGGCTCCGCAAGATGTATGATCGCTGAGCTATTCTGAATCAGAAAATTCTAATTTTACTTTTCCGTCTCTTCTAATCTCAGTTACTTTTACTCTTACTTTATCGCCTTCGTTGATCACATCAGTGAGCTGCTCAAAGTCTTGTTTGAATTGGGAGATATGAAGCAAACCATCTTTTCCAGGCATAAATGTAACAAATGCGCCAAACTCCATAATCTTTGCTACAACAGCATCATAATCCTTTCCAACTTCAGGCTCAGCACATAAAAGCTCTATCTTTGCTTTTGCAGCTTCTGCTACTTCTTTATTCTCTCCAAAAACATTAACTTCTCCAGAATCTTGGAGTTCTATAGTTACTCCAAACTCCTCTTGCAAGCCTTTAATAGTTGACCCACCTTTTCCGATGACTACTTTCACCTTATCTTTGTGAACTTTAAACTTACAGAAATAAGGTGCTAGTCCAGTTAATTCATTTGGTTTAGATAAGACCTTATCCATTTCACCAAGAATATGCATTCTTGCATCCTTTGCCTGAGTTAATGCTTTCTCTAAAATTTCTTCATTGATGCCTTCAATCTTGATATCCATCTGTAGACCAGATACGCCATTTTTAGTACCAGCTACTTTGAAGTCCATATCTCCAAGATGATCTTCATCTCCTAATATATCTGTTAAGACTTCATATCTATCTTCATCTTTTACAAGACCCATAGCTACGCCAGCAATATTTTCTTTTACAGGTATACCTGCAGCCATCATTGCTAAGCTTCCGCCACATACTGATGCCATTGAACTTGAACCATTTGATTCAGTAATCTCACTGACAACTCTAATTGCATAAGGAAATTCTTCTAAGCTTGGAACTGCAAACTGTAAAGATCTTTTTGCTAAAGCTCCATGTCCGATTTCTCTTCTCTTTGGGCCCATTGGGAAGCCTAATTCACCAACACTATAACTTGGGAAATTGTAATGCAGCATAAAGTTATCTTTAACCTCGCCGGCTAAAGAGTCCACAATTTGCACATCTCTTCCAGATCCAAGTGTTGCTGTTACTATCGCTTGAGTTTCACCTCTGGTGAATAAAGCTGAACCATGCACTGAAGGCAAGAAGTTAGTTTCAATACTTATATTTCTTACTTCTGTTAGCCCTCTACCATCAATTCTATTTTGATTAGCTAATATGTTTTCTCTAACAATATGTTTTTCAACTTCTTTGAATTGTTTGAGATAACTGTTGTGTTGCTCTTCTTCTAATCCTTCTAAAAGCTCTTGCTTAACAGCTGAAATTTTTTCGCCTCTTTCTTTTTTATCTGTAGTTGTGAATGCATCACTTAAACCTTTTGTACATTTCTCACTAACTTCAGCAAAGATTTTTTCTTCTTCATCTTTATTAGGGTTAACGTGTTCTTTCCTTTCGGGAAGAACTTCTTTTGCAAAATCGTCTATTGCTTTGATGACTGGTTTCATTTCTTGGTGTCCATAAAGTATCGCACCAATCATTAAATCTTCACTTAACTCATTTGCATCTGACTCTACCATCAATACTGCACTTTCAGAGCCTGCAACAACCATATCAAGATCTGAATTTTCCAGATCAGAGAATGATGGATTTAAAACATATTCATCTTCAACAAAACCCACTCTTGCAGCAGCCATTGGTCCTTTAAAAGGAACATCTGCTATAGACATTGCAGCAGATGCAGCCATTAATGCTACGACATCTGGTGGATTTTCCTTATCTAATGAAAGTAACATGCAGTTAACCTGAACTTCATCCTTATAAAAATCTGGGAATAATGGTCTCAGAGGCCTATCTATTAATCTAGAAGTCAGAGTCTCAACTTCGGTTGGTCTTCCTTCTCTTTTGAAATAACCTCCTGGTATTTTTCCAGCTGAATAGGTTTTTTCCATATAGTGAACACTTAGAGGGAAGAAATCTCTCCCTACTTCACTTTGTTTAGTTACTACAGCACACATAACAACTGTTCCGCCCATTGAGGCAATAACTGATGCTGTTGCTTGTCTAGCTATCTTTCCAGTCTCTAATACGAGTGTCTTTGATCCCATTGGGATCTCTTTTCTTATAATATTTTTCATAATTTAGTCTCTTAGATTTAATTCTTTTACGAGCTTCTGATAAGCAGCAGAATCAGACTTCTTTAGATAACTTAAAAGCTTCTTTCTATCACTAACTATTTGTAAAAGGCCAGTTCTAGAATGATTATCTTTTTTGTGTTCTTTAAAGTGACTTTGCAATTCTTCAATTCTTTCGGTTAATAAAGCTATCTGCACAGATGCAGAACCTGTATCTGTTTCTGTTTTTCCAAATTTTTTTATAACTGCTTGAGTTTTTTCTTTACTTAAGCTCATTTTCTTTTTTTTCTCCTTTCGTTAAAACTTTTAGAGGATTTATATGTAATTCGTTATCCACTAAACCTAATCCCAATAATTCCTTTTTGTAAAAAATAAAATGTTTTCCAGTCTTTTCTATTTCCCTTGCCTCTAATTGGCACCCATTTTGAAATTTCTTAACTTCAGAAGACCTTATTTCTACCTGTGGGATATCTATTAAAATTTCTTCAACCCGCCTAACATACTGCATTTTTTGGTTTTTGTCCAAATTTTTTAATTCAGATAATGAGATGGAATCATCTAAATTTAAATGGCCAAATTTTGTTCTCTGTAATTCACATAAAGAAACAGACTGGTTGAGTCTTTTACCTATATCGACACCTAATGTTCTGATATAAGTCCCCTTGCTACAACATACTTTTATTTTGAATCTTGGAAATTCGTACTCCAGCAAATTAATTTCATGAATATTAATTTTTTGTTCTTTTCTGTCAAACTCTTCGCCCTTTCTTGCTAGCTTATACATCGGAATACCATTAATCTTTTTGGCTGAAAATTTTGGGGGCACTTGTGTTTGTTCACCTAAAAATGAGTCTAAAGTTTTACAAAGCTGGTCTTTAGTTGGTTCTTCTTCATAATCTTTGTAAGTAAGTATCCCTGAAATATCTTCAGTATTTGAGCTTATGCCAAAGATATATTCTGCTATGTACTCTTTTGACTCAGTATTAAAGTACTGAAGAAATTTTGTTGATTGCTCAAAAAATATTGGCAATAAACCGGTTGCAAGAGGATCTAATGTTCCGCCGTGTCCAGCTTTTGAAAATCCAAGATTTTTTTGTGCTTGCTTGAGAGCATAAAACGATGTCATGCCCTTATCTTTATTCAAAAGCAATATGCTCATATTTATAATTTTTCAATCAAGTCGTCTATTTTTCTTACATTATCAATGTGCTCATCATAGAAAAATTTTAACTCTGGAACTCTTTTCAAAGGAAGAATGCCAGACAATCCCTTTCTAATCATCCAAGCATTCTCATTTAGATATTTTTGCAAGTCTTTATTAGATAGTTCAGAGTTTATAGTAGAAAAAAATACCCTAGCACTTGAAAGGTCTCGTGCTGTGTCGACATGATTAATGCTTATGAAACCACAAGAATTTTTTAAATCAGAATTTTGAATAAAAGAAGCAATCTCTTTTTTTAGGTTATCGTTGACCCTAACAATTCTATCTTTTTCCATTTGTTATAAAGATCTTTTTTCTTCTTTCTGCTCGAAGTTTTCGATTACATCGCCAGGCTTAATATCAAGATAATTTTTTATACCAATCCCACACTCAGTTCCATTTTGAACTTCTTTAACATCGTCTTTAAATCTTCTTAATGAATCAAGTTCGCCTTCATGAATAACAACACTATCTCTAAGTACTCTTACATGCTTCTCTCTTTTCACAAGACCTTCTGTAACCAAACAACCAGCGACTAGACCAAACTCAGGAGATTTGAATACTTCCTTAACTTCAGCAAGCCCAAGAATTTTCTCTGAATATATTGGTTTTAGCAAACCTGATAATAATCGTCTTGTATCTTCTATAAGATCATATATGACACTGTAGTAGTTTACTTCTATACCTTGTTCTTCTAATAGTTTTTTAGCTTTATTATCTGATCTAACATTAAAACCAAAAATTCTTGCTCCCGTAGTTATAGCAAGATTAACATCGGATTCAGTTATTCCACCAACACCAGAACTTACAATATCTACATCAACTTCATCATTTCCAATTTTAAGTAAAGATGCATTTATTGCTTCATTTGTTCCTGCTACATCGGACTTTACAATAATTCTTAGTTTATTAATTTTTTCCTGGTCTAAAAGGTCGAAGGCAGTTTGAGATGTCATAATATTTTTATCAGCTTTTTGTTTTAAATATGCATTCCTCTCATCGACTATATTTCTTGCATCTTTTTCTGTATTCATTACATTGAATACTTCGCCTGCAGGAACACAATCTTCTAAACCTAGGACTTCAACAGGTGTAGAGGGTCCTGCTTCTTTAATTAGTTCGCCTGAACTATTAACTAAAGATTTTATTTTTCCTTTCTTCTCTGCTGCAACAATAATGTCCCCAACTTTTAAAATTCCTTTTTGCACAAGAAATGTTCCAAGAGGCCCTTTAAATCGATCTAATTCTGATTCTAGGATGACGCCCATTGCTGGACCATCTTGAGGTGCCTTAAGCTCTAATAACTCAGATTCCAACTCTATTGCATTCAATAATGAATCTATACCATCTTTTGTTATGGCAGAAACCGGGATCATTTGATTCTTACCTCCCCAGTCCTCAGGTACTAACTCATATTTAGCTAAATCTCCTTTAACTTTATCTACATCAGCTGCTTCTAAATCCATTTTATTTATTGCGACAATTATTGGGACCTCTGCTGCCTTGGCATGTGTAATTGCCTCAATCGTTTGGGGTTTAACACTATCATTAGCAGCTACAACCAGAATTACTATGTCTGTTGTATTCGCTCCCCTAGCTCTCATTGCTGTAAAAGCTTCATGTCCAGGAGTATCAATAAAAGTAATCTTTCCTGATTTTGTTTTAACTTCATATGCTGCAATATGTTGAGTAATTCCTCCTGACTCACCATCAACTACATTTGTAGATTTAATTGCATCAAGCAATGAGGTCTTACCATGATCTACATGACCCATAACAGTAACAACTGAGTGCCTTGCTTTTTGTGAACCTTCATCTGAATAGCTATTTTCAATTTGAGGGTAATCGGTTGTTTCTTCACTAAGTTGCTGCTCTTCTTCAAACTTAACTGCAAATCCAAATTCTTCAGCAACTAATACAGCAGTTTCTTGATCTACCTCATCATTTAATGAAACCATTTCACCAAGCTCCATGAGCTTTTTAACTACTTCGTTTCCTCTTCTATTTAATTTTCTGGATAAGTCATTTACACGGATTGAGCCATTTATATTGACAGTTTTTTTTGGTTTTTCTTTTGCAGGCTCAGAATCTTTTTTGACTACAGCTGGTTTTGATTTTTTGACAGGTTCGGCTTTTTCTTCAGGTTTTGGCTTTTCAATAGGTTCAGGTTTCTCCTTTTGCGGCTCAAGCTCTTTGGGAACTTCTACTTTCTTTTCAGAAACTGGTGAATCTTTTGCACTTCTTATA
>CEVS01050192.1_pt1 | contig 55311 bp, 33 predicted proteins | sample 361571 | NCBI WGS metagenome assembly CEVS01 (sample SAMEA2623850, study PRJEB7988) | marine metagenome | isolation source: saline water (ENVO:00002010), including | reverse complement strand
TTATTATGGCAAAAGTAAAAAGGTCACTGATGGGTACAGCATTCATTGAATCTATTCCCAAGAAAACACGACAAGGTTCAGGGCAGCACACAAAGTATGCTGCAACTAGCAGTAACAAAGCAAAGAAGCGTTATAGAGGACAAGGACGATAATAGTATAGGGGGTGCCTAACAGGTGCCCTTTTTTTGTGTTATAATTAGAATCAGCGCGGAAAATCTCTTTCTCTATGTCTTGTTTGATTACTAACTTACCTTCTACTGAGGTATGGGTGCGAAAAGAATACCTAACAGATCACACATCTGGTTGGGGTGAATTTGAAAAAGGTGTATGGGTATCTGCTAAATCTATTCCTGGTCGTGCATTTTATTTTGAAACTTATCTACCAGAATATGGTGCAATGTATGATAAATTACCTATCAGTGCATTCTTAGCAGAGCCCAAAACACCTGATCCTGATATGAACCTACGTAATTTACAATTTTGGAATTGTATGGATTATGGGGTAGTTGCTGTTCAGAAGCAGTTTATTGGGTCAATGGATTATGAAGTTTATACACGTGATTATGGTACAATGAAAGGTACATATGTTTGTACATTAGATAACTATCATCAAGATCCTGATACAGTAGATTATAGTTGTTCAGAAAATCCAGCAGAACATAAGTCGCATAATCTAATTGAATTAGAGAATGGTCAGTATTGTTTATATCCTAACAATAGAACACGTATCTATGATAACAGTTTGACACCAGAAAAACCCAAAACACCTGACTTCAAGGTATCTACTGAATATTATCAAGTTGAGAATGGTTATGATAGAGATGGATTAGGTGATCAGGATTCTTATTTCTGGAAAACTACAAAGGATAGAAAAAGTGAATTGGATGATCTTTTAGATCCCCTTTAAAAAATATGAAAAACCCCTATAAATAAAGACACATCCTAGTGTAGATAATGCCTGTTCAAAGGGTAAGTAAACCATTTAAAGATATAAGTGCGACGTTTCAAACAAACCCTTTGAACAATGATTTGATTGGTTTGAAGAATGAGAATGCTATTTCACGTGCAATACGTAATTTAGTTCTTACAGTACCAGGTGAGAAACCATTTCAACCTGATTTGGGTTCAGAAGTATATGATTCATTGTTTGAGAATATTGATAGTTTAACAGCATCTAGTATTCAACAACAAATTGAAAATACTATCATTAAATATGAACCTAGGGTTGATTTAATTAGAGTTGGTGTGAAAGCTAATTCTGATAATAATTCATTTGATGTTCTGATAAATTATGAAATCATTGGAATTGAAGCATCAACACAAACATTAAGTTTCGCATTAGAGCTCACTAGGTAAGATGCCTTTAGTCAATTTTAGCAATTTAGATTTCGAGGAAATCAAAACATCATTGAAGGATTACCTTCGTGCGAATTCAAACTTTACTGATTATGATTTTGAAGGTTCTAACCTATCAACAATAATTGACCTGTTAGCATATAATACATACATCAGTTCTTATAATGCTAATATGGTGACCAATGAGGTCTTCATTGATAGTGCTACATTACGAGAGAACATTGTATCACTAGCAAAGAACATTGGTTATACACCAAGACCAAGAAGGGCAGCAAAAGCAACTGTATCCTTTGCTGTGGATGTATCTGGTACAACAACTGTTGCTGTTACCTTAAAGAAAGGTATTGTTGCTGTATCTGGTGCAACATATGGTTCTACATCATTTACATTCTCAATACCAGAAGATATTACAGTAGGTGTTGATGATGAAGGATTAGCAACCTTTGATTCTATTGAAGTTTATGAAGGGACATATATTCAACAAAGTTTTAATGTCAGTTCACGTACTCCTAATCAAAAGTATGTGCTGACTAATAATGGTATTGATACTAATTTAATTAGAGTGAGTGTTAAAAATTCACCCACCTCTTCTATTGTAAGAGAATATAAAGAATCAAAAGGTCTTTTTGAAATTGATGGTACATCACCCATTTATTTCTTACAAGAAGTAGAGAATGAAAGATATGAGATTTTATTTGGTGATGGTATCTTTGGTTTACCAGTACAAGAACCAAATGTTATTGAAGTAGGTTATATTGTATCAAATGGTATAGAAGGTAATAGTATTTCACGATTGTCATATGCAGGACAGTTAGTGAATAATAATGGTGCTTCTATTACTGATAATATTACTGGTTTGTTTGTAGACCAACAAAGTTTTGGTGGTGCTGATATTGAAAGTATAGACTCTATTAAGAAGTTTGCACCACAAATCTATGCATCACAAAACAGAGTAGTGACAGCAGTAGATTATGAGGCAATGATTCCTAAGATTTATCCAGAAGCAGAATCAGTATCTGCCTTTGGTGGTGAGGAATTAACACCTCCCAAATATGGAAAAGTAATGGTTAGTGTAAAACCCATTAATGGTGTTTATCTTTCATTGAATATAAAGAATGATATTAAGCGTCAATTAAAGAAATATGCAGTTGCTGGTATCATTCCAGAGATTGTTGACCTGAAATACCTTTATGTAGAGACTAATTCATATGTTTACTACAATGAAAATCAAGCACCTAGTGCATCTGCTGTAATTGGTCTGTGTAGAAACAATATCAATTCTTATGCAGACTCAACAGAACTGAATAAGTTTGGTGCTAGATTCAAGTACAGTAAATATCAAAATGTATTAGATAACAGTCATACATCTGTTACATCCAATATCACCACTGTGAATATGCGTAGAGACTTACAGGTGGTATTGAATACATTTGCAGAGTATGAGATTTGTTTTGGTAATAGATTCCATATTAAGAACCATGGTCATGGCACTCATGGTGGTGAGATTGGATTTAATATTAAATCATCTGGATTTAAAGTTGCTGGTATCTCTGATACAGTTTACTTGGGTGATAGTCCTAATCAAGACTTGAAGGCAGGCACTGTCTTTATGTTTAAACTGAATTCTGAAACAGAATATGTTATTGTCAAGCAAGATGTTGGCACAATTGATTATGTCAAAGGTGAAATTATGTTGTCACCAATTAACATTATTTCTACCATAGTAAATAGAGGTGAGTCACTCATTGAAATTTCTGCTACTCCTTATTCAAATGATGTAATTGGAAAACAAGATTTATATCTTCAACTTGACACTTCTAATGTGTTTATCAATGCTGTAACAGATGAAATTGCATCTGGTGATGATATCTCTGGAAGTAACTACATTGTTTCCTCCTCTTATTCAAATGGAAAACTTATCAGGGGTAAAGCAGTGTTAGCACTTGAACCTTCTACAACAGTGGAAGCATCAACTACAAGCACACCAGTTGTTCCAGCAACTCAGACAGTCAATGTAACCACTGGAATGAATGGTTCAACTACATCAACTCAAAATACATATTCTTATTAAGAAATGGCGGTAGATAGAGTACAACTTCAGGATGTCATTGCATCCCAAATCCCTACTTATGTAAGGGATGACTTTCCTTTACTTGTTGATTTTTTAGAAGAATATTATATTGCACAAGAGACACAAGGTGCTACTCTTGATTTGATTGAAAATCTTGATAAGTATGTCAAGGTAGATCAACTTGCTAATTTAAAAACAGAAACTCTTCTTGCTGAAGATTTAGATGTTGATGATACTACAATTACTCTATCATCTGAAACTAATTTTACATATGGATTTCCAGATGAGAATGGATTGATTCTAATTGATGATGAGATTATTAAGTATGGGACTAGAACTGATACAACCTTTGAGGACTGTGTAAGAGGGTTCAGTGGTGTCACACAATACATAGACACACTAATTCCTGATAAGCAGGTATTTAAGCAATCTAATAGTGCAGAACACACTACTGGTGCTACTGTAAAGAATTTAAGCATCTTATTCTTACAAGAATTCTTTACAAAATTAAAAACACAAATCACACCAGGATTTGAGAATAGAACTCTTGCTGATACATTAAACCAGAAAAACTTTATAAAGTCAGCAGATACTTTCTACAAAGCAAAAGGCACTGATGAATCATTCAAGATTCTATTCAAGGCAATCTATGGTGTAGATGTTGATATTCTCAAACCAAATAATTTTTTAACAAGACCATCTGATGCTTCTTACATTGTAAGTCAAGATTATGTAATTGAAGGTTATGTTGGAGATATTGAAGAATTAAAGAATAGAACCATCTTCCAAAATGCAACTGGTGCCAGAGGCACTGTGAATAAAGTTGAGAAGTTAAATGTAGATGGTGACTTTTGGCAAATTTCTATTGATACTGGATATCAACGTGACATTGATGTTGATGGAACAATCTATGGAAAGTTTGAACCAAATTCAAAGACAAAACTTCTGAATAATGTAGGTGTTGGTGCTACTATCTTAGATGTAGACTCAACAATTGATTTTGCATCTTCTGGTAGTTTATCAATCATTGATGATAATGGTGATGAGCAATTTCTTTCATATACTGATAAAAATCTCACACAGTTTATTGGTGTAACTACCACCACCACAACAATCTCAAAGAAAACTGACATTAGAGAGAATGATTATTCATATGCCAATATTGGAGTTGGAACTGATAATCAAGTAAGATTTAGAATTCTCTCAACACTCAAAAATATTGAATACCTTGAAGATAACTTTGGTTTCAGTAAGGGTGATAGAATTACACTCAAAACTATTGGTGTAGAAGATGATACAATCAAGTCAGATTGGTTCTATAATGTTAAATCCAAACTTGATGTAAAATCAATTGAAGTAAGTAATGCCACTAGCAACATTTACAGAATTGTATTTTATGAGGATCATGACTTAGTAGTCAATTATGGTGTTGTTTTAACTAACCTTGACCTTAACACCACCATAACTGGTGTAGTTGATAATGTTGAGAAGACTAACTGCCTGAATGTAAGATTTTCAGGGACAATTCCTGTTGCAACATTAGGACAAAGATTTAGTCTTGAAAATCAAGTATTGAAGGGCAATTCATCTGAACTACCTTCAATCACTACAATCAATGCCAATGTTCTGAATACTTACATCAAACAAGATAAGTATTTGATTGCGTCTAATAGTATTCCAAACTATGAAGATGAAATTAGAAGTGATGATAAAGTAGTATCATTTACTGGTTCAGCAGATGGTGATGGCACAATCACTCTCTCTATCAATCAAGACCATGGATTCTTTAATGGTGATGCTGTTTATTATAAGGGTTCAACCACCACAACCACCACATCTATTGATGGTGGAACATTTGTAGACACCACCACAAGTAAGTTTACAAATGTAGAAGAGGGTGTATACTTTGTTTATAGAAAAGATGCTTTCTCAATTCAACTTGCAAATAGTAAGTCAGAATTGTATGAAGGCAAATTTATCACACCAACTGGTAGTGTAACAGATAACACGTTTACTTACTACCCCTTCTATGAGAAACCACTTACAGGACAGAAATTATTCAGAGAAGTAACTGACATTGTTCAAGAGGCAGGAACCTTCCCAACAAAACCTGGTAAAACTGGTATCTTGCTTAATGGTGTAGAGATTGAAAATTATAAGTCAGATGATGTTATCTATTATGGTAACATTGAATCATTTGAAGTAACAAGTCCTGGTAAAGGATATGATATTATCAATCCACCAATTCTGACCATCTCTGATGGTTCAGGTTCAGGTGCTAGCGGTATTGTACAAGTATCTGGTGAGTTAACAGATTTAAGAATCACAAATCCTGGATTTGATTTTGTTGAAACACCAAAAGTAACTATTGAGGGTGGTAGTCCAACTAGACCAGCAGTTGTTGGTGCCAATTTAAAAAAGGTTGAACATAAGGTTCCTTTTAATGCTGGTATCAATCTTAATAATCTTGATGGTGGTGTAAGTATTGTAAATGATATCATTGGTTTCTCTACATTCCACAATTTAAGAGAAAATGAGCAAATCATATATGACCCCAACACTTCTCCTGTTGCTGGATTAGGAACAAATCAAACATATTTTGCTAGACTTATTAGTGATACACAAATTAAACTTCACTCTTCATTCAGTGAGTGTATTGCTGGAATCAATACTGTTTCTATCAATGGATTTGGTAATGGACAGCAATCATTCTCCTCTGTTGATAGAAAACAAGTAGTAAGTAGTCTGGTTATTTCAGACCCTGGTTCTGGTTATAAAAACCAAGAGACAAAGATATCTGGTTTAAGCACATCACTTAATACACTTACTGTAAACTCCCATGGTTACAGTACAGAAGAGAAGGTTAGATATTGTGATAATGGTTCTGATCTTGTAGGTGGATTGAGCACTACCACAAATTATATTGTAAAGAATATTGATACTAATACTATTCAACTATTTTCTGATCTTACAAACTTATCAAGAAATATTCCTGTTGATATTGAGTCAGATGGTGGTGGCTGCTTTAATTACATACCAATCACTGTTACAATTGAAGGTTTAGTTGGTGTTGGTTCCTTTGGTCATAATACAACTTGCACAGTACAACCTATTTTTAGAGGAAGCATTACTGGTGCTGATGTTCTTGAATCTGGTGTTGGTTATGGTTCATCTGAAATCTTTAACTTTGACAGAAAACCAAATGTCACTCTTGATAGTGGCACAGGTGCTCAACTCCAACCAATTGTTGAGAATGGTTCTATAACAGAGGTTGTTGTAAGAAATGGTGGAAGTGGATACAACAGTCCTCCTGACCTGACTGTGACTCTTGGCAGTTACTGCAAACTCACACCTGTTGTTGAGAATGGTTCTATTAAGTCAGTTATTGTAACAGCAGGTGGTATCAATTATAGAAATGATTCACTTATCATAGTAACTCCTGCTGGTCAGGAAGGTGCGATTGCTGGTAACATTAACCAATGGACAATTAATAAGTTTGAACAGAAGTTTGCAAAACTGACTGATGATGATTGTATCATTACAGAAGGTTCTATTGACAACACATTACAGTTGGCACACCTTTATGCTCCTAGGAACATAAGGTCAGTTAGATATGGCAATAAGTCAAATCTTGAAGCACAATACCAATATCCTGACCTTTACATAGAACAGGGGATTGAGGTAGATAGTAAGTATCACTCTCCTATCATTGGATGGTCTTATTGTGGTTCTCCCATTTATGGTCCTTATGGATATGAGACACCAGATGGTGGTGCTGTTAAAAGAATGATATCTGGTTATGAATTAGAGGCAGGTCCAAATAGACCACCCCTCAATTTATACCCCTTGGGTTTCTTTGTTCAAGACTATGTTTTCAGAGGAACAGGTGACCTTAATGAAAGTAATGGTAGATTCTGTGTCACACCTGAATTTCCAAAAGGAAGATTCTGTTACTTCACAACTATAAGAAAAAACACTGATAGTGGTGGTCCTTTCAATAACTTGAAGAGACCTGTATTCCCATACTTGATTGGTAATACATTCCAACACAAACCAAATGATTTTAACTTTAAAAAATTATCAAATCATGTTGATTATGATTTAGTATCAAATGATTGGAGAAGAATTACATCACCTTACAAGATTAACACAAACTATGGTGGATATGATTATATTTTCAGTTCAAATGATGTAAAAGAACAAGTTATTGAAGTAACTGGAATTTCCAAGGGAAGTGTTGATAATGTTGGCATCTTTACTGGTGGTGTAAACTATAAGGTAAATGAAAAAGTTGTATTCAAAGGTGACACTAATGGAAAGGCAGCAAGAGGTGTAATTGAAAAGATTGATGGTAAGAAGGTAAAGAATGTAAATATCCAAACTCAACAATTTGTCAATATTGAGTTTCTTAATGTTGGTGTTGCCAATAAGTTTGTTGGATTCTTAACAGCACCTCATAATCTTGTAGATAATACAAGATTGAAGATTGATGGTCTGTCTGATTACTTTGCTGGATTTGACAAGACATATAACATTGGAATCAACAGTGGTTCATATGTTCTTCTTGATGATGTTGATACATCAGCAAACACTGGTATTGTAACTTATTTCAGTGTTGGTGGTGCTTTCCAGTATCCATTCATGAGACCCAATGATATTGTTTCTATTGAGTCAGAGAAAGTAAAAATTCTCAATAGTGACCCTCTTAATAATAGAGTAAGGGTACTAAGAGCACAGCAGGGCACAGTAGGTGCTTCTCATACAGGCAATGTAAGTCTATTCCAAGACCCAAGGTCATTTGCCATTGAAGTTGGCACATTAAAGACTACAAAACTTTTAAAGACAAATACTGAATTTTACTTTGACCCAAGTGAATCATTAGGTATTGGAACTGAAACAACCATTGGTGCTGGCAATACCATCAACTTCTCCAATCCTGGTGCTGGTATTACAAACATATTTGTACAGAACCAACATATCTATCTACCCAATCATACATTTAAAATTAATGACAATGTTACTTACCACACCAATGGTGGTAACTCAATCCAAGTGTATAATGGAAAGACTGGTGTAGCATATACCACTCTTGAAAGTTATACTCCATTATATGTTGCTCCAATAGATAGAAACTTTATTGGTATCTCATCTGTTAAGATTGGTCTCACAACAACAGGTTATGTGGGTCTTGGTTCAACAGCAGATGTTGGACTGTTCTATTTTACAAACCTAGGAACTAATGTTTATCATAGTTTTAAAACCAACTTTGATAATGTAGTCACAGCAAAGGCAGAAAGAACAAATGTAACTGTTTCAACAGCGAGTTCACATGGTTTGTTTGTCAATGATAATGTTGTTTTTAGTCTTAATCCAAAAAACCAAAGAACAATTACTGTAAAATATGATGATTTCAATAGAAGAATTGTATTTGACCCACAGACATTTGTAGCAGGTAATGTTGACGTACAAGATAATACAATTGGTTTTACCACTGGATTCTTTAAGACTGGTGATAAAGTAATTCACACATCCAGTTCAGTGTCTGGTGGTTTGGTGAATGAAAAGATGTACTATGTTGTAGTTCATTCCCCAGATAGAATTAAGTTAGTTGAAGAGAAGTATCAATTGGATGAACTCTCTCCCAATTTTATTGACATCACATCTGCTGGTCAGGGAACATTATCAAAAATTAATCCAGTTGTCTCTGCTGATTCAAATATCAAATTTGACCTTTCTGACCCCTCATTGTCATTCACATCCAACTCCATTAAGTATCCTGCTTTCAAGATGGAGATATTCAATGATGCTCTTCTCATCAATCAATATCTGTCCTCTGGTGTTGATGCTGATTTTAATGTCAAAACGAAAGGCATTGTTGGAACAGATGGTGAACTGACTATTGATGTAAAAGATATTCCATTTTCTTTATACTATAAGTTCAGCAATGTCAATCAATCTTTTGTAACACAAGAAAAGTTGCTTGTTGTTGATGATGATGTCAAATCATATAATACCATATTCAAGTCTCTGTCTATTCTTGATGGAAATCACTCTGTCACAAGTATTGGTACAACTACCTTTACATATGAATTAGATACAGTTCCTTCAATTATTTCATACAATGAAACAACTGCTGATGCTGAATATTCAACAACATCATCAAATGCATATGGTGCAATCAATAAAGTAAACTTGGTTGATAATAATTATGGATATGTTTCATTACCAGGTATTTCCTCAATCAAGTCTGGTATTGGTACAGGTGCTATCCTCTTTGCTGAATCTAGATCCATTGGCAGAATCAGGAATCAAAAATTCCAATCAAATAATATTGGTTGGAATTATCCCACTGACAGAACACTAAAACCAACTGCCAATCTTCCTGAAATTGTTGAAGTAAATCCCCTTGCTTCTTTTGAAAGGATTGGAATCACATCATCAGGTGTTGATTATTTGGTAGCACCAGACTTGGTTGTAAGAGATGGTGTAACAGATAGTTTAGTTGATTGTGATTTAAAATATGAGTTAGGTGACCCAGAGGTTACTATCATTGCAAATTCCAGAGGATTCTTCCCAACAACACCCAGAATCATCACAATAAACAATTCTAATGGTTATTCAATTGGTGGTGTAACTCTCACAGACAAACTTGTTAAGTTAGACATTGTTAATCAGTTCAATAGTGATAGTGAGTATCCTTTCAGCATTGGAAGTAAGATTTATGTTGAAGGTATTAATGTTGGTTCTATTGCAACAGCAAAAGGATACAACTCAGACCAATATAAGCACAAACTATTCACAGTTGTTGGTGTAAAAACCAATGCTGGTGGTTCTGGTGCTTATGTTGAATATTCCTTAGAAGATGACCTTACTGATACTGAAAGTCCTGGTAGTGTTGTTTCATTCAATTCAGCAAGAGTGATTGCTGAAAACCATCTTCCCACATTTGATGTTTCTCTTGGTAGGAATAAGTTTTTAACTGATGAAACAGTATCTTGGGATTCCAAAAAAGGTTTAATTGATGAATATAATAATGATACTGACATTTTAAAGGTAAAAACACAATTTGACATCCCTGTTGGTGACACCTTAATTGGTGAATCTTCAAAAACAAGAGGTATTGTAGTTAAGAAATGGGATTTCAAAGCAGATATCAATGTTGGTGCTGGAACAACCATTAACTATGGTTGGACAAAGAACACTGGTTTCTTAAATGACCCATTACAGAGAATGCCAAATAATGAGTATTATCAAAGATTCTCATATTCTCTGAAATCAACCATCCCACTTGATGTTTGGGACAATACAGTTGGGGCACTTAACCACACAGCAGGATTTAAGAAGTTCTCTGACCTTCAAGTAATAAGCACACCAGAGGAAACTCTTGAAGTTAACACTAATGACACAGAATTGTCATTTATTGTTGATTGTATTGGTGAAGGAGATTTGAACTGCTGGCATGATTATGACAATGCCAAGGAAAATATCTATTCTGTAAATGGCAAGGATTATTCAGACACTATTCTGTTTGAGAATGCTATTCTCACTGATTATTTTGAATCAAAGGGCAATAGAGTATTAAGAGTTGATGATGTAAGTGAATTCTTCAATAGCAATGAAAGAGCAGAGGCATTTTCTGCTGTTGCCAACTTTGATACTTCTGTTAAATTTGCTAAATCACTATTCTACATTCAAGATACTACATTTACTGATGAAAGGCAGTTCCAGGTCACAACAGCAATTGTTGATGATGACCTTTACTACATTACAACATATGCTGAACTGACTACATTCCCAAGATTGGGTGATATTGATATTCAGGTAACAGAAGATAACTGGGAATTTGAGTTCCATCCCATCAAATTTGAATATAACAACTATGAAGTTTCATCATTCACATTTGCCTTTGAACCAGCAGCAACTGGTGTTGCTAATACATCATTTGGTGATGTAATCTTCTTTGATAACCAGGAAGTCAACATTCCAACAGGTGCAACAACTAATATTGTCTCTGTTGGCACTTCTTACAGGTCAGCAAAGGTATTGAATATGATTGTAAGTGATGACCATCATCATTTTGCAGAAATCAATATTATTCACGACAATTCAACAGTTTCATTTGTTGAATATAATAATTTAGATGAAGGTCCAAATCCATATGCTGGTGGTATTGGAACATATAGTGCTGCCATAAGTGGTTCTAATCTTCTCCTTAAATTCCATCCAAATGCTGGCATAGCAGCAACATCATACAGTCAAGTTGTAAGCACTGCCAGAGGTAATTCAACAACTGGATTTGTTACAATGACCACTGCCAAGATTGGTAGTGCATATACATCAATTTCCTCATCTGGTTCACCTTCTGCTCACGTTTTGAGCAGTTATGACACTGTTGACCCTGGTGAAAAATACAGTGCTTCATATCAAATCATTACAGTTGAAGATACTGGAAATGGTGACTATGAAACATTTGAATTTGGTTTAATTAATTCAAAAACCATCACAACTCAAAATTATGTTGAATTTGGCAATGTAACAACCAATTCAAGTCTTGGTACAATTGGTGTTAATACCACTGGTGATAATGTTCAGGTAACATTTACTCCTAATGCAGGTATTGCTGTTGAAGTCAAATCATTCTTCAGTGATTTAAGAGAAATTGAACCTAATACAAAGGTCAATAAAATTGAAATGAATGATGGAGATTTGAGAACAGTTCAAGGTAACTATTTTGGAACAAAGAGTGCAGTTACAAAAGATTTCAATCTCTTCCACAATGGTGACCCAATTTTCCAAAGACAGTTTGATGGAAGTTCAACATCTGGTGTCAATACAATAACAAATCAGATTGCACTTCCTAATCACTTCTTCCAAAGTGGTGAAGCAGTTAAGTATGAAGTAACTGGCACTGATACAAGAATCCAAATTGTAAATACTGATTTTGGTGGTAGTGTTGGTTCAACAACCCTTCTTCCAACTGACCTTTTTGTTGTTAAGTTTGATGATGCACATATTGGTTTCTCAACAACTGCTGTTGATGCCCAGGCAATCAATCCAACAACAATTGACTTAACAAATGTTGGTACTGGCAATTCACACTTTGTAACTGCCACAAAGCAGAATACAAAGATGTTGGTCACTATTGATAATATGCTTCAATCACCAGTTGCTAAAACTGACATTACAGCAACTCTTCAATCAGACATTATCTTTGATACATTCTTCAAAACAAGTGGCATTACATCCATATCATCAAATGATATTGTCAAGATTGATAATGAGTTTATGAGAGTGACATCAGTCACAGGAACTGGAACAACAATCTTTGTTGAGAGACCAATTCTTGGTACTGAAATTGAAGCTCATACTGTTGGTGCAACAATTGAAAAATTTGTTGGCAACTACACTGTTTCTGATAATAAAATCAACTTTGTAAGTGCTCCTTATGGAAAAAATCCATTAAGCACAACAACAAATCCACCAGATTCAAGAGATTGGACTGGAATTACTACAAGTTCTTCTTTCAGTGGAAGAGTATTCTTGAAGAGAGGTGTTGAAGGTTCTACAACTGAAACTTATAACAATAACTTTGTATTTGATGATGTTTCAGACCAATTCACTGGTTTGACAAGTGAATTTACACTTAAATCAGATGGTGTTGATGTAAGTGGTATTGCTACAAATAGCATTATCAGTGTTAACAATATTTTCCAGTCAACACAAGGAGTTCAGTCACTTGAAGTTGGTGAATATCAGATTTTTGAATCTGCTGGTGTATCAACAGCTCAATTTAGTGGTGTTGGAACACCTCTTGGATATGATGTGAATAGAGGTGGTCTTCCTATTGGTGGAATGATCGTTTCTGTTGGTTCTATTGAAGGATTAGGTTATCAACCACTTGTGAGTGCTGGTGGTACTGCTGTTGTATCTACTGCTGGAACTATTCAGTCAGTAAGCATTGGAAATAGTGGTTCTGGTTACAGAACAGGTGTTGCAACAGCATATAATGTTGGCGTACAAACCTATGTGGGTGTTGTTCCTGTTCTTGAACATATTGGAACAGCAATTGTCACTGGTGGTCACATTACAAGCATTAATATTACAAATCCAGGTTCAGGTTATACAAATACCAATGCTCCTGTTGTGGTAATTGACCAACCATTAAACTATACAGGCATTCCTCTTGAATATTCCTCTACATCATCAGGAAGTGGTTCACAAGCAACTATTGATATCAAGGTTGGACAAGGTTCAAGTGTAATTGAGTTTGAAATTAATGATTTTGGTTATGGATTTAAGAAAGGTGAGGTATTGACAATTCCAACTGGTGGAACCACTGGAATACCAACAGATACATCATACTCATTCAGTGAATTCCAAATTTCAATTCAAGAAATTTACAGTGATAACTTCCTGGGATACTCACCTGGTGAATTCCAAGTATTGGATAGAATTGATAGTAAGTTTAATGGTATTGATAGAGTATTCCCACTCACATTAGAGGGTAATCCTGTTTCAATTAAGGCAGCAAGAGATTCAAACATTGAAGTTGACCAAACCTTGCTGATTTTCATTAATGACATCTTACAGGTTCCTGGAAAGTCTTATGTGTTTGAGGGTGGTAGTCAAATTGTCTTTAATGAAGCACCTAAGGGACCTGGTTCAGGTATTCCAGAGGGTGATACATCAAGAATCCTATTTTATAGAGGAGCAGGTGCCAGTGATGTTGTTTTTGTTGATGTTCTGGAAACAGTTAAGATTGGTGACACTCTTCAATTGAATGCTGATATTGAATCAGGTCAAAGTATTGTGCTGAATGAAGATAAGAGAGTTGTAACTGGTATTACAACTGTTGATTCAGTTCAAACAAATGCTTATCCTGGTCCAGGTCTTTCTAATGATAAAACTCTTACTAGACCACTGACTTGGTGTAAGCAAACAGTTGATAGAAGAATTGATGGTCAGTTTATTGGAAAGGACAGACCAAAGTATGAACCAATTATTACTCCAACATCATATTTACTGCAACCTGTTTCTACTGGTTCAACTCAAATCTATGTTGACAATGTAAGACCATTGTTTGATGGTAGAAATGAAGGCACAGTTAGAACTTTCCAGAATAAGATTTGTGTGATTTCACAAGATGTGATTGTTGGAGCAACTGCTTCTGCCACTGTTTCAGTTGCTGGAACAGTTACTGGTTATACAATCACTAATGCTGGAAGTCAATACACTTCCACACCAACAGTTTCTATTGCTGGAACTGCTACTGCCACTGCTACCATATCTGGTGGTTCTGTTACTGCTTTAACCACCACTGATAGTGGTGGAGGTTATACTGAGGCACCTTTGGTTCTTATTGAGGAACCAAAACTGATTAAAGAGAATATTAATGTAACTTCTTATTCTGGTGATGATGGTATTATTGTTGGATTTGGAACTACATCTTACACAGGTAAGACACAAGTAGTTTTTGACTTCTTTATCCCAACAGATTCCTTCCTTAGAGATGCATCACTTGTAGGCAGTGCTATCACTGTAAGTGGAATCTCAACAGGTGATTTCTTCACTTGTTTTGGTACAAATATGGTAACTGATTTGAGTGAGATTATATCAGTTAAGACTGATAATGTAACTACCATTGGTGTTACAACAACTTTTGCTGATTCTGTATATCAAGCAGAAAGAGTTGAGGTAATATCAAGTGAAGTGATTGGCATTGGAACAACAGTGGTAGCAAGAGTATTTGCTAACATTTCTGGAATAAGTTCAATTTCATTCTCAAGTTCCTTGCTGAACTTTGATTCAACATTATTCACATTTGATAGCCAAACAGTTGAAGTTTATAGTGGTGGTATTGCTAGTTCTCACAATATGGGCAAATTCAGTTGGGGCAAGATTGCCCTTGGTGAAAGAGTTAGTGCTCAGTCATTCAATTTCTATGGATTGAATGGTCATTCTGGAATTTCGTCATCAGGTTTAGTCCAAAGATATAATCCCTTGAAGTACAAGAATTATATCTAAATATTTAAACGGTAAACAAAACAAATGGCGAAACTAGGAATTAATACTGGATCAGCGCCAAATGATGGCAATGGAGATACTTTATTAAGTGGTGCTGTTAAGATTAACAGTAATTTTAATGAATTATATGCATTACTTGGTAATGGTACAGCATTATCTGGTGTTGTTACATCATTGACTGCTGGCAATGGTATCTCCCTAAGTGCATCATCAGGTTCTGTTCAAGTCTCTTCCTCAGCTGGATCAACAGCAGATGTAAGAGCAAATACATTAGTGGTCACTGGTGTCAGCACACTGGGAACAATTAATGGTAATGGGTCAGGTTTAACAAATCTGCCAGCAGGACAATTAACAGGCACAATTGCTGATGCTAGATTTCCTAGCACATTACCTGCTGTTTCTGGTGTTAATTTAACTGGCATTACAACCCTCATCAAAGCTGGCACAGATATTTCAGTAGTAACCAGTGGTGGAATCACCACAATTACATCCACAGCAAGTGGTACTGGTTCAACAGCAAATCTCAGGTCAGATTCTCTTGTTGTCACTGGTGTATCTACACTTTCAGACCTTACTGTCACAGGGGTAAGCACACTTGGTGTAGTAACATCAGTTACGTCAATTTTAGCAACCAAGTATTATGGTGATGGTTCCTCTCTGGCAGGTGTTAATTCTGAAAGATTTGACACTGGTACTTTAAATGTAACTGGTGTTTCAACATTCAATGACCAGGTGAATGTTTATTATGGTAAGAAAATTGTAATGGGTGAACCAGGTTATAATGCTGGAAAGGTTCAAATATACACTGGAAATGGTCAAGTAAATGATTACTTTGAGATTGACCCCTCAGTAACTGATGATATTACATTGAGGCATTCTGGCACAAATGCCAGAGCCTTTAAGATAATGTCTACTGGCAATATTGGTATCAATACAGTAGACCCAGCAGCACAATTTGATATTGCTGCTAATACCAGAGTTACAGGAGTTTTAACTGCCACCCAGTTTAGTGGTAATGTTCCTGCTTCCAATCTAACTGGTGCTTTACCAGCTCTTGATGGTTCAGCATTAACTGGAATTACAGGTTCAGGTTCTGGTGTTGTTGTCAAGCACGATGGTTCTACTATTGGTACAGCAGGAACTATCAACTTCTCCACAAATCTGGATGTATCTGCCATTTCTGCTGGTGTTGTTACAGTCACAGCATCTGGTGGAAGTAGCACAGTAGGCACAAGTGGAACTTGGGCAAACTATGATGGTGTAACTGGTGTTACAACAACTAAGAAAGTTAAAATTCAGAATGACCTTGAAGTTACTGGTATTCTGACAGCATCTTCACTAGATGCCTCTATTTCACAATGGGATCTAGGCGCTGATGGTACTAATAATTATACCTTCACTGGACCTGGATTCACTGGTGCTGAAAATGACCCAACACTGTATTTGGTAAGAGGACAGAAGTATAAGTTTAAGAATGCAATGGGTGCTCACCCATTTAGGATTCAGAGCACTGTTAATGGTTCAGCAGGAACAACATATAATGATGGCGTAACCAATAACAATGTGTCTAATGGCACTTTGTCTTGGAATGTTCAATTTGATGCACCTGATATCTTGTATTATCAATGTACTGCTCATAATAATATGGGTGGTAAGATTTATATTGGCAATAGTGGTGATACATCTACTATTGGTGGTCAGGTCATCAACACAACTGGTATCAATGTCAGTGGTGTAGTCACAGCAACTTCATTTGTAGGAAATTTAGTTGGAATTGCAACAACAGCAACTAATCTTGCTGATGCTGCAAATATTACAACTGGTACAATTGCTGATGCTAGGTTCCCTGCTACATTACCAGCAATTTCTGGTACAAATCTGACCAATCTCAATGCTGGCAATTTGGCATCTGGCACAATGCCTGATGCTAGATTCCCATCTGTGCTTCCTGCCATTGGTGGTCAGAGTTTGACTGGTGTAACCACAGATGTTGAGTTTGCTAGTCTTCAAGCACAAGTCAATACCCTTGCTAATAATCTTAATATTATTGGTTTCTACAATGCCACAGCAGGTGTAGTTACTGCACTTACAGTGGTAGGTGAGTCAAGGAGTTATATTAGTCTTGGTGCAACACTACCAAGTTCTGGTATTCACACTGGTGATTATCTGATTGTTTCAACAAATGGTAGTAATGTTGGAGTAGCATCATACCTATCAATTGGTGTTAGTACAGCATATTCTGGTGACTGGATTGTTGGTGCAAGTGGAACAGAATGGGAAGTATTATCTTACTCCTCTGCTGTTGTAGCACCAAGAGCAACTAATGCTGATTTTGCTGATACACTGAAATCTACATCAAGTGTCATTACAAGTGGTATTATCACTGCTGCTTCATTTGCAGGTGATGGCACAAATCTGACTGGTGTTGCCTCCACTGATTATATTGTTACTGGAACAGCAGCAACCTTTAATAATGTAGCGATTTTTAATGATAATTTAAGAATTGCTGATAATGTAAAAGCACAGTTTGGCACTGGATTTGATTTAGAAATTTATCACGATGGTTCTAACAGTTATATTGGTGATGTAGGAACAGGTGCTTTAAGAATTGGATATAATGGAACTCCTGAACTTTATCATGGCACCTCAAAGAAACTTGAAACTGTTAGCACTGGTGCCACAGTAACAGGTACAATGTTTGCCACCCAGTTTAGTGGTGGTGGTTTGATGGCAGAAAGAACAACAGTCTCTGGTGTTACCACTGCTATTGCTCAACTTGGTATTGGACACACTGATATCACTGGATTTAAATCATATGCTCTGATGAAAGTTGGTCTGTCCACAGCAGGGTGGTTCAGACTATATACAGATAGTACATCTAGAACAAATGACCTTTCAAGAAGTGTTGGAATTGACCCATCACCTGGAAGTGGAGTTATTGCAGAAGTTGTAACCACTGGTGTTTCAACATCTCATATTATCACTCCTTTCGTGACAGGTGGCAATATGGATGAACCTGCAACCACAACAATGTATGCATCAGTACAAAATCTTTCTGGTGTAACCACAGAAATTTCAATCAATCTAACACTTCTTCAACTGGAGGCATAAGGAAAAATGGCAGTAACAACTAACACATACACAGCAAGTTCAGGATGGAGCAGAGGAGATGTAGTCAATCTCCTTGAAAGTGGATTTGCATTCGCTGAACTTCATGGTGCTCCATTATCGGGAATTGGCACTGCTCTCAAAGCTTTTAGTGGTGGTGGATCAGTAGGTGCAGCTTACACTTATTATTATGATGTGCCTACAACTTCATCTGGTAGTGGAGTAAATGCAACAGTTAATGTAAGAAGAAGCAATGGACCAGTTGTTGATGTAAAACTCAATAAGGTTGGATATAATTATGCTGACAATGAAGTTCTTACAATTGATGCAGCTCATATTGGTGGTACATCAAATGGTGCAGTTGCCATTGGATGCACTCTCAATGTGATGGGAGGTGGCAGTCCAACAAGTTATGGTTCAACCACTACTTTCTTCAGAAAAGAAACTAATAGTAGTTACGATACAAACAGACCTTATGGTATGTTGAGACAGGTTAGAAACCAAAGTAAAAAATACGGAACAACTTACAGAGGATTTAAAGTCAGAACTGATAATCAATTAATTGTATCAGTTGGTCCATCATATGCTGTAAATCAAGATGATCAGACTGGTCTTGGAATGTATGGTGATTCACTGAGAGGAATGCCATATTTTGATGTAACTGGAATTTATGGCGACAGGATGAATTATGATTTTTCCGCTTATGGACAAATTACTAGTAGTAGTAACTTCAATTATGCATCAGATTCAAATCCCACATCACATGATTTAAAATTAAATGTGTATAGATCAGCAATTGATCCCACATTTAGTGTATTTTCTTTTGAACAACCAGGCATTGATGGATCAATGACAGATTCAACATTTTCTACTTTTATAGTACATAATTTTGATAGCTCATTGTGGGATTATGATGAAGTATGGACAGCAGGTATTACTTTTGTATCTGTTAGTGATATACAAAATACAAATAATGCAACTTATGCTGGTGGATTGAATTTAAACATGTGTATTGCTGGAAATGCAAGTAGTTATGGCGAAAATTTTTCTGCTACCAGAGCTGCTGAGTGTGGTTATGGGCAATTTTATTATGAAAATCATTATGGAAATAGATTTGTGACAACTAGATTTGTTCCAACAGGTTCAGATTATATAAACTCATCACAAGCACGAGTTGATGCCACTGCTGCTTATGATGGTTATTCAGATTCTAGAATCTTTACAAGGAGAGGTGGAAGAAAAGATAAAGGATACTCCAATGACGATAGTAGTGATCCTAATCGTTATTCAAATTATGATCCCATTACTCAAACAAAAAGTGTTATAAAAGGAATTCCCATTAACCCAGCTTTGGTTCCTTGTCCATATTTTATGCCAGATGATTTTGTTATTATTGAAATGACACTTGATGCATCAGAACAAAATGTCAGACAAGGAGACACTATTACAATTAGTGGTTCTGAGGTTTATACAGTCATTACTGCATCATATAACAAATATAGTCAAACTTCTGGACTCTTCTTCTGTGCGAGGAAAGTCTGATGGCTAATTACTCTGGAACAAACACAACAGCAGTTGATGGATATTCATCATCTAAACCAGTTGCCTCATCAGTTTCTTCACTTACTTATAACAGACTTTACAGTACATTAGAAAATTATATTTTTAATGCTACTGAAACAAGACCTGGATACTTGACTGGAAGAAGACCTACTCAGGGACAACAATTCCCTCGTGGAATCTATAATAAATAAACAAAAGTCTCAATAAAAATGGCTGCGATTATAACTGATCAACTTCGTATATTGAATGCTAAAAACTTTGTGTCTGGAGTTCAATCCAGCACAAATTCTTATTATACGTTCATTGGTCTGCCTAATGCAAGTGACTACTCCTCAACTTGGGATGCTTCACCTCCCTCACCAAAGGATAGTTTAGATCAGTCTAATGATTATTGGGACACAATGATTGCCTTGAAAAAGGTAAATGCTGGTGATATTACTCAGGTTGTTAAAAAGAACACCTGGTCATCTGGTAATATCTATGATATGTGGAGAAATGATATTACCAGATCAAATCCTTCACAACCATCTGGTTCCTTCAATATCTATTCAGCAAATTACTATGTAATGAATAGTGATTATAGAGTCTATATTTGTCTCCACAATAATGCTCTTCCTGAAAATAATTTCAAGGGAAGTCCTTCTCTGGATGAACCCACTTTCACTGATTTAGAACCAAGAGCAGCAGGTTCAAGTGGTGATGGATATATTTGGAAATATCTTTACACTATTAAACCAAGTGATGCCATCAAATTTGACTCAACAAATTATATTCCTGTTCCTAATGATTGGGGCAACACAATTGACACAGCAACTGTAAAAGCAAATGCTTCAAGTAGTGGTCTTTTAAAAATTGCTACTATTGTTAATAGAGGTGCTGGTTTAGGTAATGCCAATACCTATACAAATATTTCAATCAAGGGTGATGGGACAGGAGGAAAGGCAACTGTTGTTGTGAATGCTGATAGTAAAGTACAATCAGTCACTATCACAAATGGTGGTTCAGGTTATACCTATGGCACTATTGATCTTTCTGAAAAGGGTGTTACTGGAACAACAGAACCCATCTTTAATGTAATCATTCCCCCTCCTGGTGGTCACGGTTTTGATATCTACTCTGAGTTAGGTGCTTACAATGTACTTACCTATTCAAGATATGAGAATGATACTGACAACCCTGATTTTATCACAGGAAACCAATTTGCAAGAGTAGGACTTGTAGAAAATCCTCAACAGTTTGGTTCAACAAGTCATCTTACATCTGATAAAGCAGCAGCAACATATGCTTTGAGACTTACAGGAACTGGTTATAGTTCAGTTGTTTTTACTGCTGATAGTGAAATCACACAGACTGTTGGTCTTGGTTCAACAGCAGTTGGAAGAGTTGTTTCATATGATCAAACAACAGGGGTGTTGAAATATTGGCAAGATAGATCAAATGTTGGATTTAATTCTGATGGTTCTTTGAATGCAACACCCAAGTATGGTTTTGTCACTATTCCATTTGAACCAAATGCATTAGATAATATTGGTGGGTCTCTTGATATTTTGGGTGGAACTGCCACATTGCAGATTACCACTTCATTTTCGGGTATAAGTACTGTAATAAATAGTAAGACATATAATCTTGGACAGGAATTTACAATGGGAGTTGCGAATCCTGAATCTAAAAAGTATTCAGGAAGAATTGTCTATGTTGATAACAGACCCCCTGTCACAAGGTCTGCCTCCCAGAAAGAAGACGTCAAAATTATTTTGCAATTCTAAAGAATTATGCCACAGGAAACTAATCTCAATGTTGCTCCTTATTTTGACGATTTTGACGCAACTAAAAACTATAACAAGGTTCTTTTTAAACCTGCCTATCCCATACAGGCAAGAGAACTAAACAACATCCAATCTGTTCTCCAAGGACAGATTGAAGCAATGGGTGATAACCTCTTCAAAGAGGGTACTGTTGTTATTCCTGGTGCTCAATCATATAAACCAACATTTCCTTGCATTCAAATTCAATCTGAATTTTTGGGAGTACCAGTAAATCTTTATATTGCTGACCTGGTTGGCAAAAAGATTATTGGCAGAACTTCTGGTGTCACAGCAAGAGTAGTTACATATATTACAAATCAACAGTCTGATAATAATAACTATACACTTTACTTAAACTATGAGGATTCTAGTGATGATGGAAATTCATCAGAACAATTCTTTGATGATGAAATTTTAACCACAGAAGCACCATTAGCATTTGGAAGTTCATTCATTGCTGCTGGTGAAGGATTTGCCAATACTATTGCATCAGATGCTGCTGCCACTGGCACTGCTTTCACTCAAAGTGCAGGTATTTTCTATCTCAGAGGGAATTTTGTAACTGTTGATAATCAAATTCTGATTCTTGATCAATATACACAAGGTTCAAGTTATAGAATTGGTTTCCAAGTAGAAGAAAAGATTGTCACATCAGATGATGATGAATCACTGTATGACAATGCTAGTGGTTTTAATAATTATACAGCACCTGGTGCTGATAGACTCCAAATTACTGCAACATTAGCAAAGAAACAATTAGGTGATTATGACACCCAAGGTTTTGTACAGGTTGCAGAGATTAATAATGGTCAATTAAAAAATGCAATTAATAATAGCACAAGATATAATGAACTTGGTAATGAGTTAGCAAAAAGAACTTTTGACCAATCTGGTCATTACTACATCAAAGAATTACAGACAAAAATTAAAGAGAGTCTGAATAATCTTGAAGGAAATAAGGGTATTTACCTTGCTGGACAGACCACTCAAAGTGGTAGTATCCCTAATGATGATTTGATGATTTATCAGATCTCACCTGGTAAAGCATATGTCAGAGGTTATGAGACTGAAATCAAATCACCTCAATTTATTGATATTCCTAAACCAAGAACTTCAAGAACAGTTCAAAAGTCTGGTTTAAGTTTTGATTTTGCACCAACAATCTCTGTTAATAATGTTATTGGTGCTGCCCCTATTGGGTTCCATACAATTTCATTAAGAGACCAGAGAGTTGGTTCTGACAGATATGCTGCACCAGGCACTGAGATTGGTCAAGCAAGAATTTATGACTTCTTTCTACAATCTGGTTCATATGATGCAGTCAATGATAGAGCAAATGATTGGGACTTATCATTATTTGATTTAAATCTTGAAACAAATCTTACACTTAACATCCAAGCAACTCTTACAAAAGGGACACACGTAGAAGGCAAATCAAGTGGTTCTACTGGATTCATCTCTGCTAATACCACTGGAACAACTTTTGCCCTTGTAGATGTAAGGGGAACATTTCTTAAAGGTGAAAAAGTAGTATTTGATGCTGATGAGAGCACTGCTAGATTTGTTGTCTCTCAAAGAGCATTCTCATTAGCAGATGTTAAATCAGTTCAAGCTATCTCAGGTGTTGGCAACACATTTACTGCTAATATCAAACAATCCTCTCTAACCATTTTTGATACAGCAAGAGTAAGTATCAATTCAGGTGGTTTTTCAACTGTTACCACTCCATCTCTTGAAGGAAATTCATTTGTTGGTATTGTAACAACTAACAATCTTATTAGATATAGAAGGTCTGATTTAATTGTTCCAACAATTCATAGAGTTGTATCTGTTGCTGCAACCAACTTCACAGTTCAGGCAGTTGAAGATGTAAATGGTGTAGAAGATGGATCACTTCCTACTGCTAATTTAGATGTTGAAAATTTTGAAATTGTAGGAACTAAACTGGTTGAGTCTTCAAACAGTGGTAATATTTCAGGCAAGAGTTCTCTGTATAGTGTTCTTCCTAATCAAGGTATTTCATTAGTTAATACCATTAACTCTTCTACTGCTATTAGGGTCACTAAAAACATTACAATTGATTCTAATGGCGAATCAGGTGCTATTGCAGTCGATAATCTTCTCACTCAAACTTGGGCAACCTTTGATGAGGAAAGATATGCTGTTCAAAGCAATGATGGCACAACCCAAGTCCTGACAGCAGACAAATTTACTTTCAGTGCTGATAGAACTTCTCTCACACTTAAAGGTTTGAGTGGTTCTGGTGTTGCTGTACTGATTGGCACAATCTTCCAGACATCTCTTACATCTAAAATAAAGAGAAGAAATATAGTATCAAAAGTTATTGTTGATAAATCAGTTGATCCAGCATCTGGAACTGATGCAGTTGGTTTTGCTGGAACAACATTGAATGATGGTCTAGTATATGGCAACTATCCTTATGGAACAAGAGTTCAAGATGATATCATCTCACTCAATGTTCCTGATGGTTTTGTTGTTCATGGTGTGTATGAGTCAGTTGATGTAAATGACCCACAATCACCATCACTGACTCTCAGTAATATGACTGGTCCCAGTGCTAATACAAATGATTTGGCAATTGGTGATGTCTTTATTGGAAATATCAGTAATGCAAAAGCAATTTATCTTGAAAAGAGATCATCAACTTCAATTGGATTTGCATATTTAAATAACAAGAAATTTGCAGATAATGAGATTCTTGTTTTCCAACAATCAGGTGTACAAGCAAATGTAAGTGCTATTTTTGCTGGTTCACCTAATGTCACAAGTTCATTTGAATTTGATAATGGTCAAAGACGTGACATTTATGATTATTCAAGAATTGTGAGAAAAGGAACTGCTGCTGTTCCAAACAAAAAACTCAAAATCTTCTTTGGTCATGCTGATTATGATGCTTCTGATTTAGGAGACATTACAACAGTTAATTCTTACACTAACTTTGATTACACTAGAGAAATCCAAAGTGCAAATGGATTTAGAAATACTGATATGATTGATTTGAGACCAAGAGTTGCAGAGTATGCAGTAACAGAAGGTTCTGTATCACCATTCAATTTTGAAGGTAGAGTTCTTAGCACAAACAATAGTTCAAGATATATTTTTGCTAGAAATGAGTCTACAATTATTGGTTATAACTATTATCTTGGAAGAGCAGATAGAGTTTATCTAACAAGAGATGGTGATATTCAAGTAACATTAGGTGCTCCATCTTCTAGACCAGAACTTCCTGATGTTCTGCCTGGTGCTCTTAACATTGCTAACGTATTCAACCCTCCATACCTTTACAATGTAAAAGATTCTAGGATTAATTTTGTTGAGCATAAGAGATATCAAATGACTGATATCGCAAAACTTGAAAAAAGAATCAAAAATCTTGAATATTACACATCACTTAATCTCCTTGAGCAGAATACACTGAATACATTTGTTGCTGACACAAATGGTTTGAATAGATTCAAGTCTGGTATTTTCATTGACAACTTCTCATCATATGTTCCACAAGATGTTACTATTGGTGTTAGAAATTCAATTGACCCTGTTAACAAGGTTCTCAGACCTGCTCACTATTCAACTGCTGTAAATCTCATTGCTGGAAACAGCACAATTCCTGGAATTGGCAGTGTGACTGCTGCCAATGAAGACTCAAGATTTGCATCACTTGCTGGTCAGAATGTAACAAGAACAGGAAATGTAATCAGTCTCTCATACTCTGAGACAGCTGAAATTACTCAACCATATGCCACAAGAGTTGAGAATGTCACACCTTTCTTGATTGATTTTTATCAAGGTTCTGTTGCTCTTAACCCCACAACTGATGTTTGGGTAAGCGCTCTTCCACCAGAGACTAATGATGTAATTATTGAAGGTAACTTTGAATCTGTTGCACAGGCATTGCAAGCAGAAGTTACTGATGGTGATGATGGTCTTAGAACTGGTGTAGCACCAACATTATGGAACTCATGGGAAACCACAGGAATCAATCTTGATTTAACTGGAACAAATCAAACTGAAACATTTGCAGCAGCTGCTGCTAGAACAGGACAATCCACTGCTGATTTAGGTCTTGGTGGATTTAACCAAAACCTGTCATCTATCAATACAACAACTATTGATGGTTCAATCAATATTGAACAGAATAGAACTGGTGTACAACAGACTGTTAATGAAGTTCTAACTGAGGCTGCATCACTTGGTAGTAGAATTGTAAGTAGATCAATTTCCAACTTCATGAGAACAAGGAATATTGAATTTACTGGTACAAGAATGAAACCAGCAACTCAGGTATTTGCCTTCTTTGATAATGTTTCAGTCACAACAAGATGCACACCTAAACTGCTACAAATCTCAATGACAAGTGGCACTTTTGAGGTTGGTGAGACTGTCCTTGGATTCCCATCTGGTGGTGATTTGTCTGAATTCTCATTCAGGGTTGCATCTGCTAATCACAAGTATGGTCCTTACAACAATCCTAATGATTTCTATGAGAACAATCCTTATTTAAGAACTTCTGCAATTCCAACAACATATTCTGCTGAAAGCACTATTCTTAATATTGATTTAACAAGTCTTGCTTCTGAGGAAAATCCTGATTTCAGAGGAAATGCTGAGATTGGTATGATTCTTAGAGGTCAGACCTCTGGTGCAGAAGCAACAGTTTCTAACCTCAATCTTCTTACAGATAGAGTTGGTACAGTACAGGGTTGCTTCAATGTTCCAAGTAATGATGACACCTTTGCTTCATTCAATACTGGAAGAAATGTATTCAAGTTGTCTAGCAGTTCTGACAATAGTCTCATTTCTGGAACCACTACCACAGAAGCAGAAGAAGTCTTCTATTCACAAGGTGACATTGATACAACTGAGGAAGTAACACTCTCACTCAGAAATGCAAGAGTTACCACAGTAGAGGTAGAGGCAGAGACTCAAACTGTTGAATCTGATGTCAACTTTGACATTATTAATAGCAGAACATTAAGACCTACACCTCCCCCTCCTCCACCACCAGCACCTCCTAGAAGAGGTGACCCTCTTGCACAAACCTTCAAGGTTGATGCCAAGAATGGTATCTATGCATCTAAGGTAGATCTGTTCTTCCAAACAAAGGATGATACACACCCTGTAACCATCCAGATCAGAGAGACCACACTGGGTACTCCTAATAAGACAATCCTTGGATATTCTGAGGTGACATTGGATCCTGATGATGTAAATGTATCTGCTGATGGAACAGCAGCAACAACATTTAGATTTGAATCACCTGTATATCTCAGATCTGGTGCTGAGTATGCCCTGGTTGTAATGTCTTCAATGACAACCTATAACCTGTGGATTTCAAGACTTGGTGAAGCAGATGTAACAACTCTTGCAACAGAGTCTGGAAGAGTTCTTGTTACTGAGCAACCTCTTCTTGGATCTTTGTTCAAGTCACAAAATGCTTCTGTTTGGACTCCAAGTCAATATGAAGATATGAAGTTTGTTCTTCATAGATGTGACTTTGTTGGTTCAGGAAATATCCAATTCTACAATCCTGACCTTGATCAATCCAATGAGAGAATTCCACAGGGTGCTATTCAGGCAATCAGCAGAAAAGTAACAGTTGGTCTTGGAACAACTGCCAATCAGTCAGGTTCAAACCAATTGGTGGTTGGTAATAGAGTTGTTCAATATAATACAAATGCATCTGGTATTTTAGAAAGTTTTGCTGGTATTGCTACTGGTGACCTGACAATCACAGCTTCTGGTATCGGATTTACTCCATCTGCTGGAACTGCTGTATATTCTGGAATTGCACTTACTTCTGTAACTGGAAGGGGTTCTGATGCCACTGCCAACATCACTATTCAGGATGGTGTTGCTATTGCTGCCACAATCACTGATGGTGGTACAAATTATATTGTTGGTGATGTTCTTTCACCACTTGCCTTTGGTGATAACCTGGGCACAGGTATGCAATTAAGTGTGGGAATTATTACTGCTAGTGACACTCTTCTTCTTAAAAATGTTCAAGGTGAATTCAGCACCAATGCTCTTGATTATCTTGAGTATGATTCAACTGCTGGCACAAGACTGTCAATTAATGCAGGTGTTGGTGGTTCAGTAGTTCCTTCTGGAACCACTGTGATTGATGATGGTTTACATATGAAGGTTTTCCAAAGAAACCATGGTATGTACTCTGATACCAATAAGGTAGATATTAGAGAAGTAATTTCTTCATCACAACCAACAACTCTTCTGACTAATGTCAATAGAGGTTCCACAGCAGCACTTTCAATTGCTGATATTGGAGGTCTTAATACATTTGAAAATGTAAGTGTTTCTAGCACCAACCCTGGTTATGTTCAAATTGGTGAAGAAATACTCAAGTATGAGGGAGTTGTTGCTGGTAGTGGAACATCAGGCACACTGACTGGTATTGGTAGAGCAGCAGAGGGTGTATCAGCAAGTCATGCTACAAATGATTTGGTTTATAAGTATGAGTTTAATAATGTTTCCCTGAGAAGAATTAATACAACACATGACCTTGCTGATGTAACTATTGCTGACGCTCTCTCAATTGATGGATATCACATCAAGATTGATATGGCAAGCAATGGGACAAATAGAACTGGTGCAGGTGGAACATTCGTTCCAAAAACAAATTATTTGACTGATGGCACAACAAATACAAGGTCTGCCAGAGGTTCTTATAACATTCCTTACTCTCTGATTATCCCTGATGTGACATCTACCACACCTGAAAACACTTATATTCTTGCTTCTGCTAGAACCATTTCTGAAACATCAGTTTCTGGTGATGAGGTAGCATTTGTTGACCAAGGTTTCCAGGATGTCCAGTTTAACAAGAAGAACTACTTTGAAACACAAAGAATGGTTGCTTCATCTGTTAACCAGGATGAAAAACTTACTGAACTTCCTGGTCAAAAGTCATTCACACTGAACCTTGACCTTCTTTCTTATGACAGAAGAATTTCACCAATGATTGATATGAACCACTCATCTGTTATATTTGTTTCTAACAGAGTAGATGGTCCTATCACTAACTTTGCTACTGACCCAAGAGTCACTGGAATTCCAAATGACCCCAACAGCATGATTTATGTGACCAAGAATGTTCTTCTTGAAAATCCAGCATCATCATTGAAGGTGTTCTTGGATGGTTATGTAGCAAACACCAGTGATGTCAGAGTATTCTTTGCTCTTGATCAGGATGTAAGTGCCAAAGAAACCATATTCTCACCTTTCCCAGGTACAGATAACATCAATACCTATGGTGAAGTAATTGACCCATCCCTTTCTGATGGCACCCCTGATAAGTCAGTTTCCAAAAATGACAACTTGACTCCTACTCCTCAAATTAATGACTTTACTGAATACAAATTCACAATGGACAATCTTCCCCCATTCAAGTCATTTAGATTGAAGATTATTGGAACATCAGTCAATCAGGCAGTAGTTCCTCAGTTCAGAAACCTTAGAGCAATTGCATTAGCATGAATTACATTCCAGTTGAGGGCAATAGAAGTTTGTCCAGAGATGGTAGGAATAATGCCATCATCAATACAAGCAAGAGTGAGTTTGAAGCATACATACAAAATAGGAAAAAACTTTCTTCTGAAAAGGAGCGAGTTGAATCTCTTGAAAAAAAGGTAGATGATTTAAAAGGTGATATAGATGAAATCAAATCAATGTTAAGAGCAGTAATCAATGGCTAACAACACAATTACCTTTAACCCTGATTCCAATACTGCTTATGGTGTAAATCTCACCATATATGAAGGTGCTGATTTTAAATCAACATTTCAAGTAAAAAATGAAAATAAATCTGCCTTTGATTTAACAGGTTATACTGTTGTAGGTAGATTAAAGAAAAGTGTTTCTATTGGAGCTTCATCAGGTGGCATCACATCGTTCACAAGCGGTATCACATCTGCTGCTGCTGGTCAGTTCTCTCTCTCCCTTACTGATACTGTTACTGCTTCTTTAAATCCAGGAAGATATTTCTTTGATATCAATGCAGTGAGTTCAGCATCTACTGTTTTCAAGATGGTAACTGGGAATGTGTTGGTGGAAGGAGGTCTTTCCATACCATAAATATAGAAAAGGATATAGTGTATAATGGCACAACCTTCATCTAGACAAGAACTTATAGATTACTGTTTGAGACAGTTAGGTGCCCCTGTCTTAGAGATTAATGTCGCTGATGAACAAATTCAGGATTTAGTTGATGATACCATTCAGTTCTTTAATGAAAGACACTATGATGGCGTAGAGAAGACATTTTTAAAATATCAGATTACACAGGATGATGTAGATAGAGGTAAAGCAAGACCACCAGGTGCAGAGTCTGCAACCACTACCACTGGTATATCTACAACAACAGCAACAACAAGTATAGTAGGAACTGCCACTACATTCAGTTTCTATGAGAATAGTAATTTTATTCAAATCCCTCCTCAAGTAGTTGGTATTGAGAAGATTTTTAAATATGATGATGCACAGGCAGCAAGCAGTGCAAACATGTTTAGTTTCAAATACCAACTGTTCTTGAATGACATCTACTATTTTGGAAGCACTGACCTGCTCTCATATTCAATGTCTATGAGTTATTTGGAGACAATGGATTTTCTCCTGAATACTCATAAGAGAATTAGATTTAACATCAGACAAGATAGAATGTATCTTGATGTTGATTGGGACAACCTCAAAGCAGATGAGTTTATCATTCTTGAATGTTACAGGGCACTTGACCCCAATGATTACACAAGAGTATATAATGACCCATTCATCAAGAGATATCTGACTTCTCTAATTAAAAAACAATGGGGACAAAACTTGATTAAGTTTAATGGTGTCAAATTACCAGGTGGAATTGAGTTTAATGGGAGACAATTGTATGATGATGGACAGAGGGAACTTGATGAAATCAAGGTTGAAATGTTAAGTAAGTATGAATTACCCCCATTGGACTTGATTGGTTAATATGTTAAATCCATACTTCTTAAACAACTCAAAGCAAGAGCAAAGTCTCATCCAAAGTCTTGTCAACGAACAGTTGAAGATGTATGGTATTGAGATATATTATATACCAAGAAGGTATGTGACAAAAAATACTGTCATTAGAGAAGTCATTCAATCTGAATTTGATAATGCTTATCCAATAGAGGCATATCTTGATAGTTATGATGGATATGGTGGACAAGGGACTCTCTTATCTAAATTTGGCATTGAAGAGCAAGATGACTTGAAACTTGTGGTGTCAAGGGAAAGATATGAGAACTATATCACACCACTTATCAAGAACATTCCAAATATTGAATTAGCAACTAGACCAAAAGAGGGTGATTTAATCTACTTCCCACTTGGTGATAGATTGTTTGAGATTAATTATGTTGAGCATGAGCAACCCTTCTATCAGTTAGGGAAGAACTATGTTTATGTGCTTTCTTGTCAACTTTACAGATATGAAGATGAGGTTATTGATACTGGCGTAGAGACCATTGATGATGAGATAGAGCAGATTGGTTATATTCAAACACTTACCCTCATTGGTCAGTCAATTAATGCTACTGCCACTGCTGGCATTAATACTCAGGGTGGAGGTATTCTCACCCCAACAATCACAAATATGGGGGCTGGTTATGATAGCAGACCTATTGTTGGATTCTCATCTGCTCCATCAGGTGGTGTTACTGCTACTGGTGTTGCTAATTTGACAAATGACTATGTTCAGTGTGATGGAAAAAAAGGTGGTGGAGTACAATCAATTCTCATCACAAATGTTGGTGCTGGTTATACAGTTGCTCCTCTCATACAGTTTACTGGTGGAGGTGGTTCTGGGGCAGCAGCAACTGTTGGAATCACTACCTTGAATAGTGTCAATTCTCTTACTATAACAAACAATGGTAATGGATATATTGCTAATCCTACTTTAACATTCTCTGCTCCTGGAATAGGAGTATCAGCACAGGGTATTGGACATATCAATTCTGCTGGTATTGTTACAGCAATATTCATCACCAATCCTGGATATGGTTATACATCTGCACCAACAATTACAATTGATGCACCACCCACCAATGCTGCTTCTGGAAGTTACATCTTCAATGAAATTGTAACAGGTTCTGTTTCAGGAACAACAGCAAGAGTTAAGGAATATGATGCTGTCAATAATACCTTGGAAGTTTCTATTGTAGATGGGGCATTTACATTTGGTGAATCAATTGTTGGTGAAGAATCAGGAGCATCCTATGCCATTAGAAAGCAGCAAAAGGATGATACCAATGACCCATTTGCTGATAATGACAACATTGAGTCAAAAGCAGATGACATCATTGATTTTACCAAAACAAACCCCTTTGGTATGCCTTAATAAATAGAAAAAAGTATTAGTAAAATGTTTGAGCATTTTTACCATGAGATCTTCAGATCTGTCATCATTGCTTTTGGATCTCTCTTCAATGGAATTGAGGTTCATAAGAAAGATGCCAATGATGACACATACAGTGTTATCAAGGTTCCCCTTGCGTATGGACCTACTCAAAAGTTTCTTGCTAGATTAGAGCAGCAAGCAGATCTCAATAAACCAGTACAAATGACTCTTCCTAGGATGTCATTTGAATTTACTGATTTAACATATGATCCTGGTAGAAAAGCAACTCAAACACAAGCATTTCACCCTGTAACTGATAATGGCACAAAGACCAAGAAGGTCTATATGCCTGTTCCTTACAATATGGGTTTTGAACTGTCAGTGATGACAAAGTTGAATGATGATATGCTCCAAATTACTGAACAGATTTTACCATATTTTCAACCCTCATATACACTCCCAATCAAATTGCTTGGTGATCTGAAAGAAGTTGTCAATGTCCCAGTGCAACTGGAAAACATTACAATGACTGATGATTATGAAGGTAACTTTGATACAAGAAGAGTTCTGGTATATACTATGAGATTTGTTGCCAAGGCAAATCTGTATGGTCCTATCTCTGATGTCTCCAATGATGTCATCAGGAAAGTTCAGGTTGGATATATCTCTGGTCAGAGATCAACTGATGGAACAACATACAATAGAGATGTCACATACAGTGTTGTTCCAAGAGCAACCAAAGATTATAATGGAAATATATTAACTGAGATTTCTGAGGATATTGATACTACAGAAACTGTAATTACAGTGGCAAATGGTTCAGCAATCACTGTGAAAGAATATGTCACAGTTGGTGATGAGGAGATGTTTGTTGAAAAGGTTAATGGTAATAAGATTACTGTTAAGAGAGGACAAGATAAAACCATCGCTACAAATCATGTTCTTGGATCATCTATCTTTGGTATTGAAGCAGCAGATGCTAACTTCATTGATATTGGAGATAACTTTGGATTTGATGGGAGCACCTTCTGATGACTGAAGATAATATCATTGATGTAACTCCTGGTAAGGAAAAACCTGCTCATCTCACCAAAGATGATGTAGAAAAAGATTATGAGTATACCAGAGGAAACTTATATTCTATTATTGAGAAAGGTCAAGAAGCAATCAATGGCATTCTAGAACTTGCTCAGGAAAGTGAGATGCCAAGAGCATATGAGGTTGCTGGTCAGTTAATCAAGAATGTTGCTGATGCAACTGATAAACTGATGACTTTACAACAGAAGTTGAAGGATGTAAATGAAGAGCAAGTGAAGAAAGGACCAACCACTGTCAATAATGCTTTGTTTGTTGGTTCCACAGCAGAATTACAGAAATTATTGAAGAATAATAATACTGATAAATAATACATCAGGGAGAGAAATCCCAAAGTATTATACTAATAGGATGTCTAAGAAAGAGGATTTGCCGTCAATTAATGAATATCTAGAGGATAGCAATCTACCCTCTTACAAGGACTTCATTGAAGAAGAAAAAGAACTACCATCAGTAGAAGAATATAAAACTTATCCTCTGGAAGAGGATCAAACCATTGAAGATGCAAATGGAACCACATTTGCAGAGGTTATTGACGTCATTAAAGCACCAGAATGGGGAGAACTGGTCAAATTAGTCAATGATGTAAGAAAAGAAATACCTCAAATCCCTGAAATTAAGTCATATGATGAAGAAATTGCTGAAATAAGTGAAAAAATTGCACAAATTTCAGAAAATTTCTCACAGTATGACCTCAAAAGTGATAAAATTTATAATTTAAGGGCACAAAATGAGCAATTTGAGGAAAAATTAACTGAAATTGAGCAAAAAATCCCTGAAATCCCAGAAGTCAGGTACTATGAAGGTGATATTGAACTCATTTATGGTAAAATATCAAGAATTAAGGAAGAAATTGAATCTCTTCCTGAGGTAAAATACTATGAAAATGACCTTGATGCTCTAAAATCAAGGATTGAACAGGTAAATGAGAGCATTCCAACCTTTCCTGACTGGGTTCAGAAGGTAAATGAGGTCCCAGACTTCTCTTGGATTGGAAAAACCTTTGGAGTTATTGATGATGACTTCAAAAAGGTCCAAGGACACCTTGATTTAATCAAAGATACCATCCAATCAAGGGTTTCTGAGTTAAATGAGACTATTGAGACCAAAGATTTTGAACAAAGAGTAGATACAAAGACTCTTTCTGAGAATTTAGACTCTACAAACACCAGATTAGCTGAAACTAAGGACAAAATCTACAAAGAACTGAGGGAAATGACCCTCAGAGTTTACGATCATCACAAAGAATTCAAAGATGATGATAGAAAACTAAAAAAAGCAATATTAGGTGAGCAAAACAAACTCAAACAGACTTTAAAAGAGCAAATTAAGTCTATTGAGAAGGAAAGTATCAAGACAGATGAGAAAATTCTGTCCTTTTACACTAATTTTAAGGAAGAGGTAAGTAAAAAGTTTGATTCTCTTCCAGAAGTCAAATATTATGATGATGAAATTAAAACACTTAAACAAGATGTAAGATTTGTCAAGGTAAGTGTAAAAAATTGTCTTGAAGATATAAAGAAAATATCTTCTGACATTAAAAAATCCCAAGTTGAACTGACAGAGGGTCTTCTCAATGAACCCCCTGATGAAAAAGAAACTGCTGGTGGTCAAACTGACCCACTGACACCTCTTGATCAAAAATTTGCCACTCTTGAAGACCTGTCAAAACATTACAGGTTGTTCATTAGTAGAATTCAAACTCAACTATCCACTATGGGTGGTGGTGGAGCAGGATTCATCAAGGATCTTGATGATGTAAACTTTGATGCCACTGCTGGTGATGGTCAACTTCTTATCTGGGATTCACCAAATAACAGATGGGTTGGTATTGCTAGTTCTAAGATTCAAGGTTCAGTAGGTGCTGCTGGAACTTGGGCTGTTGGTACAGTTGGTATTCACACAACTAAAAATGTTGGCATTGGTACAACAGCAGTATCAAATAAGGCACTGTATGTTCTGGGTGATGGTCAGTTTACTGGCAATGTCACTGTTGGTGGAACAATTACATATGAAGATGTAAAGAATGTTGACTCAGTTGGTCTTGTCACTGCCAGAACTGGTATCAGGATTGGAACTGGTGGGACAGTTGGTCCTGTTGGATCTGGCATTGTCACTTACTTTGGTGATGGTTCCCAACTGACAGGTATTCCCAGAACCTCAATTAGGAGGCAAACCAATACTGCATCAGGAATTACAACTGAGTTCACAATTACTGATGGTTATGGTGCTGGATTCATTGATGTATTCCTGAATGGTGTCAAACAAAGAAGTGGGACTGACTTCACTGCAACTAATGAAACCTCAGTCATCATGGTTCCCCCTGTCAGTGATGGTGATGTGCTTGAATTTCAGGTTTATGAAAATCTGACAGCTGGTTCAAGTGGTGGTAGTGGCATTTCAACTTCTAATGTTAGAGATGAAATTCAAGGTTACTATGCATATTCATCTGACTTCTACACTGTTGGAGTTGCTAACACCTCTCAGATACTTGAAGAAGATACATTTACTCTTGTTCAACCTCAAATTGGTGCAGCAGGAACTCAATATCATTTGCCCTCAGTGATGTCTGATGTATTTGGTCAAAATCCTTGGGTTGGTAGTGGAGCAACCATTGGAACAGGACAGACACAATTTTCTCTTGCTGGATTATCATCAGGTGCAAGTGCAACAGTGAGAGTTGGTTGTCAGTTTAACCCTGATATTGATAATTGCAATCTTGATGTGAGATTGACTTTCACAACCAATACAGCAACCCAAGGAACTGGCCTAACTAATTTTAGCATAACTAAAGAACAGGCACTCATTATGAATGAGGGTGCTGATCAAAACTATTCTTCTGAAACATTATTCTCCTTCTTTGTTGGTGATACTCTGGAAGGGACAACAAAGGATAATGCAGGGAGTTTTAACATTCAAGTACAAGCAAGCGAGGAAGGAACTTTTGAAATGGCAGCATTCGCAGTAAATGTGGTAGCATAAGATGGCAAAGAAATTCAGAATTTTTGCAGATGTTTCAGCAGGTAGTATCTTCTTTGATGGAGGAAGAATTCCACCTGCACCACTTGGTGGTAAAGTTTTAGCATCAGATAACGGATCAGGAAGAGTTAGAGTTGTTAGAACTGATCTATTTGCCAAAGATGGTGTCACTCCAAGAAGAATCTTCAAAGGATTGAAGGTAGGTAGAATTAAGAATCAAGCAAATCAAATTCTTTCTACTGATCTTGGTTTTAATTTAACACAGATTATTGACTATATTAATGACCAGGCAAATAAGAAGGTCAATGAGATTGATTTCCAAAAAAATGGAGCATTAGTTGGTGGTGGTACAACCATCAACTTTACAGGACAAGTTGGTAGTATTTCAGTTTCTAATGACGTTGTAACTGTTGGTATTGCTACAACAGTCAGTGGATCTGGTATTATTGGAAATATAAATTCTGCTCAACTTACACCACATATCACTGGACTTGGTGGAGTTAATTTTACTCTTGGTACTGCTGATAACACACCAGCATTTGACCTGACTGATGCTCACAGTTATCCTTTTGGCATCTCCACTTCTGGTGGAATGGTTGGATCTGGTATCACCCTATTTGATTTCAGAGGTAGTGGTGTATCCACTGTCACCCCTGTAACTTCTGGTATAACAACTGTATTCTTTGAAGGTGGTTCTGGTTCTGCTGGTAATCCTGTTACTAGTGGTATCCTTACATCTAGCAATAGCACACTCAGACTCACTCTTCAAGATGCAACCACAGTTGATGTTGATGTATCAGCATTGAATAATGTGTCACCAGTATCACTTGCTGCATCTACTTCTTACTTCTATTTGAATAGTGGTGTTCAACTCGCCAATAATCAACATGATAAAAATAATGGTGTTGTCTTCTATGGAACACCTGTCAGAAGAGGAGAGGAAATCGTCTTTGCTTTACCATCTGGATCAGTACATGTTGGTATATGGAATGGTGGTAATGGTGTAACAGGTATCACTAATGTAAGTGACAGAGCTAATTGGTCAACCAAGTTTAGATATTCATCAGATGATACTAGATGGCAAAATGCCAATACTACACAGGGAAAAGTAGGAATAGACCAATCAACTGATATTGAGACATCTGGTGGTACTTTTGCTGTTAGATTTGATCATCAAACAGAAAAACTACAACTCTGGAATATTGATACTGCCTATGATTGGCATGTAGCAACTGCTAATGTTGCAGTGGGAGCAACACAGACTTATATCTATTTCTCATCAGGAGATAATACCCAAACAACTCCACCACAGTCTCTTCCAGGAATCTCAACTCTTAGATCACAAGATTTCACTCTTAAATCATATACTGATTCAGATCGTCCTGGTGCTAGTTACTATAACGGAACCAAAGTCAATGATGTATGGAAATCCAATAAGTCATTGAGACCTGGAATGAAGGTTAAATTTACAGTTCCAACAACTGCTGGTAATCAGTATTGGGCAACAAACTTTGAAGGAACAGAAGATCTTGGTAGTGGTGAGAACAATGCATATCAGGCAGGTGAGATGACCTGGAGACTTACTAACCAGGAGAAGTTCACTGCTCATGAAGATGCTACTATGAATACTAATTATACTGCTATGGATACTAGTAGCACTACCCTTGCTCTTCCAGGAAGGAATATGTCTTGGAGATATAATGCTGATAATACCTGGGATATCTTTGATGAGGATACTGATGAGGTAGTTCTTACTGGTGATGATACACTTGATGGTGGTGATATGTATCCATATCTCCTTGCTGTGAATAACTCTGATGATGTTCTGTCGGATTATGCTCAGTTTGAATGGGAGTGGAGTAACGCTAATTGGTTTACTGAATATCGTGATTATGTGAGTGGTGCTTCTGGAAACAAATTTATATCCAAAACTCCAAATGGAAAACCACTGAAGACCTATAGTCAAGCAATTCCCACTCAATCTGGTGGTTTCTATTATCTGGGTAATGCAAATTATAGAGTCACTTGGGGTGAGAAGATGAGACCTGGACAGGAGTTCTCATGGACTCAACTTTCAGATAACAGTAATGGTGCTACTAAGAACAATATGGTTATTGGTGTTCTGAATAGTGACTCTGATGCATTTACTGCTGGTATTCACTTCAAACAAACTGGTCAACCAAAGAATCAGTCAGATCAGACTTCTGGATTTACAATCTCTGCTGGTATTGATGATACCACCGCATGTTCTGGTAAAAGTATGAGATTACAGTATGAGTATGGAACTAACAAACTCGTATGTTATAGTTTAAACGCAGGTGTAAGAACTAAACTCGCTGAATCCACATCAGCACTGGATGGCAATCCAATCTTCATTACTCTAGGTGGAGAATCTACTAGAATTCCTACCACACAGGGTGTATCAGTATATGGTTGGGAGATTACTCATAGACCACCAAATTACTACAACCCATGGAACAACTGGAGAATTGGTAGTTTTCCTGAGAACCAAACTGGTGTTGGTGTAGGAACTCATGTCTCTGGTAATTCACTTGCATGGGAAGCAGACCAAGCATGGAGACATAAGGATGGCATTCCTCAAGGATATAAGATGCACTGGTTATTGCCTACCTCACACCCAAATGCACAGATTGGACAGTGGAACACAGGTAATGCATCTTCTGGTTTAAGCAACATTGAGAATAATGATACTTATTGGGATTGGAGTTTTCAAAGTAATACCAGTGAAGAGATTGATGCTCTGAAAGGATTTACCTTCAATACTAGTAACTCAAATTATTCTGCAACTAAGTGGACTGACCCCAATCCTGGTAGCACCAAGTTCTCTATCAGGTATCATGGCAATAATACTGTTGATCTTTTTGATGAATCAAATCAAGCAATCATTGCCACCAAGGATGTAAATGCTGATGGCAATCCTATCTACATCAGTTGGGCAGGTGGTGGTGCCACCACCACACAATCAGCAATGCAAGATGACTTCTTTGGTGGTGGAGATGTAGGTATTGCACTTACAACCGCCACAGTTTAATCTAAATACCTATAAAGACTCTCATGAGCAGAACAAGAAATACTGCCAATTTAGTATCTCTAAATGCCCTCAACTCTAATGGCGGTAATATTGGTATTGGCACGACTGCTAAACCAAGTGAAAGTCTGTTTGTAGAAGGTGATACAAGGATAACTGGTATCCTGACGATTGGCACTGCGTCAGTTACAATTGATGGTGACCAGAATACAGTTAATGTTGGTCTTGTCACTATCACCAATTCAGAGGTGGTGCTTGGTAACAATGTAACCATCAATGCTAGTGCAACTGGTATCAACTCTGCACCAAATGTATTTTATGTTGCCAAAGATGGAATTGATACAAATAATGGAACATCAATTGACAATGCAAAACTGACTATTGCTGCTGCTATTGGAGTAGCGCAATCAGGGTCAGTCATTAAGGTGCTGTCAGGAAACTATGTTGAGAGTAATCCTATCACACTCCCTGCATTTGTTGCTGTTGTTGGTGATGACCAAAGAACTGTCAAGGTTCTACCAAGCAACACTACACAAGATATTTTCCATGTAAACAAAGGTTGTAAGTTAGCAAACATGACCTTCTCTGGTCATCTTGCTCCTGCTGCTGCTGTTGCCTTCCCAACAGGAATTGCAACAAATGTGGGTGGTGGCAAATGGAAGGGTCCATACATCCAAAACTGCACAAGTGATACAACCACAGGAACTGGTATTTTTATTGATGGTAGCAAGGCAGAGAAAACCAAGTCAATGAATGTGGATGCCTTCACTCAATACAATCAAGGTGGTGTTGGTGTTGCTGTAACTAATGAAGGATATGCTCAGTTAGTATCTGTATTCACAATCTGCTGCAATGAAGCAATAACAGTTCATAAAGGAGGTCAAGCAGACCTTGCAAATAGTAATTGTAGTTTTGGTACATTTGGACTTATTGCTGATGGTGTAAGTAATCAGCAATACACAGGCATTGTATCAACAAGTGGTGCTGCTGGTCAGGACAATGTATCTGTAAATGTTGGTGCTATTACAACCAGACCTTATGATGGACAGGTTGTATACTTTGACCAACTCTACAAGTCAGTAGAATCCATTACAATCACTAATGGAGGCAGTGGATATACTTCCACACCCTCAGTCACTATTTCATCTCCCACAGGTCCAAATGGAGAGGTAGCAACTGCTTTTGCAACCCTGGAAGGTGGTGTGGTTACTGAGATTGATATTATTAGTAGTGGTAGTCAATATACAGGCACTGCAACTATCACAATCTCTGCTCCTGATTCAGGCACAACTGCTACTGCAACAGCAGTTATGGCAGATACTTACTACACAATAAATAGTGCTACACCCATAGTGTCTGGAATTACTACATTAACCCTTGCTGAAAATTTACTCAATACAGTGGGAGTAGCATCAACTGCTTACTTCTTCCAACAGAGTAAAATCATTGCTAGTTCTCATACCTTTGAATACATTGGTGCTGGAAATAATATTACATCTGCCACTCCCAAAAGAGGTGGAGTTACTATTCAAGCAAATGAAGTTAAGAGTCAAAATGGCGGTAGAGTAATCTATACCAGCACAGACCAGGCTGGTAATTTCAGAATTGGTGACGATTTCCAAATCAATCAGGCAACAGGAACAGTCAGTGGTAGAGCATTCTCTAAGAGTTTGTTCTCAGAAATGACACCCTTTATTCTAGCACTTAGTTAAATGGCACAGTTAGCACTTAATAGATTTAAGACTGAAACACTTCAGTTAACAAATTCAGATCAGGTATTATACACAGCACCCACTGGTTATACAGGTATTGTGCTTTATGCCCATGTAACTAACTATGGTTCTTCTGCAACCACAGTTACAATGTCACATGTTAGAAGTTCTACTACAACAGAAATTATTAAAGAGGCATCTGTTCCTGTAAATGATGCTTATATTCCTCTTGATGGAAAGTTAGTTTTACAAACTAATGATTCTATTAAGATTAGAGCAGGTGCAAACACCACTCTAAAAGTTCTTTTATCAGTGTTGGAGACTGCAAACTGATGCCTAGACTTTTAAGCGAGGTGAATGGAGGAGGTAGTGTTGGTATTGCAAGTGATGGTGTAGACCTAGGCAATATGAAAAAACTTGATTATGAATCAAATAGAATTGAGTTTGATAACACAACTGGTGTTGCTACTGTCCTGTCCAATCCTCTTACAATCATTGGTCTATAAATACATAGAGACCTTTTTATAAGAGAAATGAAAAAGAAGTGTCCAGAAGGAAAATATTATTGTTACACAGATAAAGTGTGTAAGGATATTCCCAAAGGGTTCAAGGCAGTTGGACCTGCTGGAATGCTTCGTAAGGAGAATGGTCACTCTGTTGATGATGATTCTGAAACCAAGAATGGTAAGAAGAATGGAAATGGTAATGGTAATGGAAATGGTAATGGTGCCTCAGTGAGTGAGGGTTCATTAAGAGACTGGTTTGGTAAATCCAAATCAAAGGGTGGTAAACCTGGTTGGGTTCAATCAGATGGATCTCCCTGTGCTAATGAACCTGGTGAAACAAAAACTCCAAAGTGCTACTCTTCTGCAAAGAGAGCAAGCATGTCTAAGAAAGAACTTCGTTCAGCAGATGCAAGAAAGTCCAGACAAGATCCTGGACAACAGCAAAAGTCTGGTGCTGCTAAACCAACTTATGTTTCCACTGATAAACCAAAGAAAAAAATGAAAGAAGAAATGGAAGTCAATGAAGCAAAGGACAAAAAGGGTAAGGGCAGTGGTACAAAAGATGCTTGCTATCACAAGGTAAAGTCAAGATATAGTGTTTGGCCATCTGCTTATGCATCTGGTGCTCTTGTAAAATGCAGAAGAGCAGGTGCAAAGAACTGGGGTAACTCAACAAAGAAAGAAGAGTATATGGCTCTTCCAGAATTCTCTGATATGCAAATCAATGCAATGAGAAATGCAGGCATTGAAGTAGAGGTGGTGAGAGAAGATTGTTGGGATGGATATGAGAAGAAGGGTACAAAAAAGATGTTTGGTAAGACATATCCAAACTGTGTCAAGAAGACTAAGAAAGAAGAACTAGAACATTTCTTCTCTGAGAAGAAAGGGTGTGCTCATAGTCACAAAGGTGAAGAGTGTCCTATCCATGGAAAGAAAGAATGTCCTGGTGAGGAGATTGAAGAATCAGTAAGAGTACCTGCCAAAACTGGTAATCTTTACCTTGTATCATTTACTTGGAAAGGTAAGTATATGATGATGAAGATTTTCTTCCCAGAGGTTAAGAGACCTACCAGAACAGAAGTTCAGGATGCACTTGAAAAAGTCTATCCTGGATGCAAAGTTTCCAGATTTGACATGACACCATATGAACCTGGTGAACCCATGTTGACCATGGGTGAGGAAGTAGAAGACTTGGAAGAGATTGCACCTATTATTGCTGGTGCTGCTAAGGTTGCAGCAGTTGCTGCTAAGGGTATTGCTACTGGTGCTAAGGTTGCTGCCAAAGCAGCAGCACCAGTAGCTAAGAAAGCAGCATCAACTGCTGGCAGAGCTGCTTATGGTGGTATTGAAGCAACAGCAGCAGGTGCAGCAAGAGGTAGACAAGAGAGAAAGTCTCAGATGGAAGGTGCTGCTTGGACAAAAAAGTCTGGTAAGAATAAATCTGGAGGATTGAATGAAAAAGGAAGAAAAAGTTATGAAGCAGAAAATCCAGGAAGCGATCTTAAGAGACCTTCAAAGAAAGTTGGGAACCCTCGTAGAAAGAGCTTTTGTGCGAGAATGAAAGGTATGAAGAGTAAATTGACTTCTGCCAAAACTGCAAGAGATCCAGATAGCAGAATCAATAAGTCCCTTAGAGCTTGGAATTGCTGATTAATTTATGAGTGAAAACATTTATCTTGGTAATCCTAATCTAAAAAAAGCAAATACTCAAATTGAGTTTACTCAAGAGAATATTAAAGAGTATTTGAAGTGTAAGGATAACCCTGTCTACTTTGCACAAAACTATGTTAAAATTGTAACTCTTGACCATGGTCTACAACCTTTCAAGACCTATGACTTTCAAGAAAAACTTATTAACAACTTTTACAGGAATAGATTTAACATCTGCAAAATGCCAAGACAGACTGGCAAAAGCACGACTGTTATTTCTTTTCTGCTTCACCATGTCGTCTTTAATGACAGTGTTAATATTGGCATCCTCGCTAACAAAGCGTCAACTGCTAGGGAACTTCTGAGTAGGTTACAAGTTGCGTACGAAAATTTACCTAAGTGGATGCAGCAGGGTATCCTATCATGGAACAAAGGTTCTTTGGAGTTAGAAAATGGGAGTAAGATACTGGCAGCTTCTACATCTGCAAGTGCTGTCAGAGGCATGTCGTTCAATATCCTGTTCTTGGACGAATTCGCGTTCGTTCCAAATCACATCGCTGATGCCTTCTTTGCATCTGTTTATCCTACTATTACTTCTGGTAAAAGCACAAAAGTCATAATTGTTTCTACCCCCCATGGTATGAACCACTTTTATAGAATGTGGCATGATGCTGAGAAGGGTGTTAGTGACTACATTCCCACTGATGTTCACTGGTCAGAAGTGCCAGGTAGAGATGAGAAGTGGAAGAAACAGACTATCAAGAACACTTCTGAACAGCAGTTCAAGATTGAGTTTGAGTGTGAGTTTCTAGGTTCTGTTGATACATTGATTGCTCCTAGCAAACTCAAAACACTCATCTATGACAATCCAAGGAAAAGTAATGCTGGATTGGATGTATATGAAGAACCTAAGAAGAGACATGATTATGTGATGACTGTTGATGTAGCAAGGGGTGTTGGTAATGACTACTCTGCTTTTATTGTCACAGACATCACTAGTTTTCCACACAGAGTTGTGTGTAAGTATAGAAATAATATGATTAAACCTATGCTTTTCCCAAATGTTATTTGGGAGGTAGCAAGAAAATACAATGAAGCTTTTGTATTATGTGAAGTAAATGATATTGGTGACCAAGTTGCTTCCATCTTACAATATGACTTGGAGTATCAGAACCTGTTGATGTGCTCTATGAGAGGAAGAGCAGGACAGATTGTTGGACAAGGTTTCTCTGGTTCTAAAACACAACTTGGATTGAAAATGTCCAAGACAGTCAAGAAAGTTGGTTCTCTAAACTTGAAGACTTTGATTGAAGAGGACAAACTGTTCTTCAATGACTATGAGATTATATCAGAGTTGACAACATTCATCTCAAAGCATAACTCATTTGAGGCAGAGGAAGGTTGTAATGATGACCTTGCTATGTGCTTGGTCATCTATGCTTGGTTGGTAGCACAGGATTACTTTAAAGAACTGACTGATCAGGATGTAAGAAAGAGATTATATGAAGAACAGAAGAATCAGATTGAGCAGGATATGGCACCATTTGGTTTTATCAATGATGGTTTAGAGGACAGCACATTTGTTGATAATGATGGTGACAGATGGTACACTGATGAGTATGGCGATATGTCCTATATGTGGGATTACAAATGAAGTACAGTGTAGACATTGATGCAGGCAATGACCTTGTAGAAAGACTTAAAGTGAAAGCACCTTCTATTGGTGGTTTCAATGGTCTGTTTGAAATTCCTTCTGGTTATGAGAAACCTGTATTGGTATCTGGTGCTGATGGTGTGGGAACTAAGATCAATATTTGTAGGATTGCAAGTGATTATACAACCATAGGTATTGACCTGGTTGCTATGTGTGTTAATGATGTGATTTGCAGTGGTGCTAAACCATTGTATTTCCTTGACTATATCTCAACTAAAAAAATTGATACCAATGTAGATGATATTTTATCTGGTATTGTTAAGGGATGTGAGATTGCTGGAATGGAATTGCTTGGTGGTGAAACTGCTGAACATTACAGAGCAACTGAATATGACCTTGCTGGTTTCTGTGCTGGTATTGTAGAAAAGAATTCTATTGTAGATGGTAGTAACATCAGACCTGGTGATATAGTTATTGGTATTGAAAGTAGTGGTCTTCATAGCAATGGTTATTCTTTGATTAATGATATGATATGGGTAAAGGATAAACCACAATACTACCAAGCGATGTATGAAAAGTTAATGCCTGGGTTGTTAACCCCAACAACAATCTATTCACCACTTATCCAGCAACTGTTGGACGAAGTTCCTATTCTTGGTATGGCGCATATTACTGGTGGTGGAATCCTTGAAAATCTTCCTAGGTGTCTTCCAATGGGTCTGACTGTTGATATTAATTATAATGCTTGGGAACGACCAGAGATTTTCAGTAAGATACAAAAAGCAGGTAATGTTGAAGAAGAAGAAATGAGAAGAGTATTCAATCTTGGTATTGGTTTCTGTATAATTGTTCCACCAGACGTAGTGGATGAAACTAAATATTTTATCTCTGAAAAAGGTATGAATTCATGGGTTATAGGAGAGGTGTATGAGTGAGTTTATACATGAAACTGATAATGAAGTAATCCCTGAAGTAGACAAACATGGGTTTACAATCAAACCACCTATCAGTGATACTGCTTGTATTCTTATTTGTTTGAATAATGCACCTTGTGGAACTGATAGGAAACAAGTTGCAAGATTAATTAAACAGTTTGAAGATGGACTTTGATGAACAGTTACATCTAGGACATTTACTTCTTGATGTAAGGAAGTGTAGAGTTTGTGGTGCTGAAAAAAATCTTGTGGATGGTTTTTATAGAACAAGAAAGGATAGAGGACCAGTAGTATCATCATACTCCTATGAGTGTAAGGAGTGTTGTAAGAAAAGAGTGGTGAAAAAAAGAGATAAGTATATAAATGATTTATATCCAGATTGGTAGTTCACTTCCTGTTTCCCCACTGAAACACTTGAAAACAATAAATATTTTTAGTCAATCTGAAGAACAAAAGGAGCGTATTTAAATGGCAACTCCTCAATTATCTCCAGGTGTATTGGTCAGGGAAGTTGACCTTACAGTTGGTAGAGCAGATAATATTCTTGATAACATTGGTGCTATTGCCGCACCTTTCAAGAGTGGTCCAATTGAAGAACCAGTTTTAATCACAAGTCAGAGTCAGTTACTCAATATCTTTGGTGAACCCCAAGATGCTGATAGACATTACGAAGATTGGATGGTTGCATCTGAATATCTCTCCTATGGTGGTGCGATTCAGGTAGTTAGAATTGATGGAAGCAACCTTGGAAATGCTAATGCTGGTGTAGCTGCTGCATCTGTAAGTGTCAAAATTAAGAATTTTGATGATTATGAAGAGAATTATGAAACTGCTACTAATTACTTCTATGCATCAAGAGAAGCAGGTGAAATCAATAATGATTTAAAAGTATGTGTCATTGACGATGCTGCTGACCAAACAGTTGGTATTGCTACCACAAACCTGGGTGCTATTGGTGCTAAGGTTGGTTATGCTGTTACAACAGCACTTTCAGATATTAATATCCCTGGTGCTGGCACAACATCAACATTCAATGGTTATCTGAAAGGTATCATCACTGGTGTTTCTACTGATGCTACTGTTAATGTAAAGAGCACCATTGATGTTAAGATTGTATCCAGAGTATCAATGGCAACCACTGACAGTGGTACAGAGTATCCAATTACTTATCAAATTTCAAATCCTGGTAGGTCAATTGAAGTTAGTGATAATCTTGAATTCCGCAACAATGGTGGTGCTAGTCAGGGTATTGGAACTTGTGTAACTCAGCAAGATTGGTACAATAACCAAAATCTTAGCATCACAAATGGCACTATTGCTTGGAGTTCACTTGCTCCTAAGCCTGTTGATAATCAATATTCAACATCAAGAAATGGCAAGAATGATGCAATGCACCTTGTTATCATTGATGACCTGGGCACAGTAACTGGTATTCAAGGTAATATTCTTGAAACTAACTTCTTTATGTCCAAAGCACTTGATTCAGAAGAAGATGGTGCTGCTCCTCGTAAGAACTACTATAAGAACTTCCTTGCCAACAATTCCCAGTATATCTTTGCTGGTGCTAATGCTGGTGTCAACACAACAACTGCTGGTGCTGCATCTAAACTCCCAGTAGCTGGTGGTTTTAGTGGTGCTTATGGTGCTATCTCTACTGCTGATGGTGGTTGGGGCAAGAAAGCACAAGGAGTTACATTCAATGTACTTGGCAATGAGTCATATGCACTTGGTGGTGGTACTGATTATGCAGCAAATGGTGGAATGGCACCTACTCTTGGTGATGTGTTAACTGGTTATGAGTTATTTGATAATACTGATGATATTGCTCTTGACTTCCTGTTGATGGGTTCTTCAATGAATGATGAACTTTCTACACAAGCAAAAGCAAATCTGTTGCTTTCTATTGCTGATAAGAGAAGAGATTGCCAATGCTGCATCTCTCCACATAGAAGTAATGTTGTTAATGTCACCAACACTACCACTCAAACAAATAATGTTCTGAGTTTCTACTCTCAAATTAATTCATCATCTTTTGCTGTGCTTGACAGTGGTTATAAGTATGTGTTTGATAGATTCAATAATAAGTTTAGATATGTTCCTCTAAATGGTGATATTGCTGGTATCATGGCAAGAAACAATGAAGTATTCCTTCCTTGGTTCTCACCTGCTGGTCAGCAAAGAGGCACTGTAAACAATGTTGTAAAACTTGCTTTCAACCCCAATAAGACACAGAGAGACCAACTTTATAGTGCAAGAATTAACCCAGTCATTAATCAACAGGCTGCTGGTGCAATTCTGTTTGGTGATAAGACTGGACTTAGCTATAAGTCTGCTTTTGATAGAATCAATGTTAGAAGATTGTTCCTGACAGTTGAGCAATCACTTCAAAATGCTGCTAATGATCAACTGTTTGAACTGAATGATTCTGAAACCAGAGCAAGGTTTGTCAACATTGTTGAACCCTTCCTCTCCAACATTCAATCCCAAAGAGGTATTGAAGACTTCAGAATTATCTGTGACGAGTCTAATAACACTCCTGACATCATTGATAACAATGAGTTCAGAGCTGATATCTTCATTCAACCTGCAAGATCAATCAACTTTGTAACCCTTACCTTTGTTGCTACTAAGGGTGGTACATCCATCACTGAAGCAGCTGGTTGATATATTAAAACAGTTACATTCTCAAAGAGGTAAGAACTAATGGCAAACACAGAATCAATTGTCCAAAATGCACAGACTATTCATGATTTTAAAACAAAGTTAGCAGGTGGGGGCGCACGCCCCAATCTATTTGAGTGCTCTATTCCTTCCTTCCCTGGTGGTGTTATTCCTGACATATCCAAAGGCAAGGATAAAGATGATTCCACTGACACAGAATCAACTGGTGTAGATTGGAAAAACCAGGAATTCAAATTCCTGTGTAAGGCTGCTCAGCTGCCTGCATCAACCATTGCAGAAATCCCTGTTCCTTTCAGAGGTAGAGTTCTGAAAGTTGCTGGTGACAGAACCTTTGAACCTTGGACTGTTACCATCATCAATGATGAAAACTTCTATCTTAGAAGTCGTTTTGAGTATTGGATGAATCAAATGGTTGACCTTACTCATGGTACAGGTATCACCAATCCTACTTCCTATATGTGTGATGCTTATGTCACACAATTGGGTAGAGGCACTACTGTCAATGCTAATACGCATACTGATGATGGAACACAAACAAGACTGAGAGGATACAAGTTCAAGAGTATCTTCCCAACTGAGGTATCAGCAATTGACCTCAGCTATGATTCCACAGATACCATTGAAGAATTCACTGTAACCTTCCAGGTTCAGGACTTCAGAATTGGTAAGGTTCCAGGTAATGGCAGTGATGCATCTGGGTTCGTTATTGCTTGATATAAATACTAGGAGCACAGCCTCCTAGTATATAATAATGGCAAGATTATTTGGTTTCTCAATTGAAGATAATGAGAAGCAACCACCAGGGCTAGTAAGTCCAGTCCCACCTAATAACCAGGATGGGTCTGAGAACTATATTAGCTCTGGTTTTTTTGGCTCTTATGTTGACATTGAAGGGATCTACAAGAATGAAAATGATCTGATCAGAAGATACAGATCTATGTCTCTGTATCCTGAATGTGATAGTGCTATTGAAGATATTGTAAATGAAGCAATTGTTTCTGATACAAATGATTCACCAGTTGAGATTGAATTATCAAACCTGAATGCTAGTGATGGCATCAAGAAAAAAATTAGAGAAGAGTTTAGATATATTCTTGACCTCCTTGATTTTGATACCAAGGCACATGAAATTTTCAGAAATTGGTATATTGATGGAAGACTATATTACAACAAAGTCATTGATCAAAAGAAACCAGAAGATGGTATTCAAGAACTAAGATACATTGATGCATCTAAGATGCGTTATGTACGTCAGATTGTGAAGAAGAAGGGTGATGGAACATTCCTTAGACAGGAAAATGCTGCTGATCAGTTCCAATTCCCACCTATTGAAGAGTATTTCATCTATACAGATGGAGCAAAGAAGACTGGATATGGCACCCAATCACAAGCAACAGGTGTAAAACTTACTAGAGATTCTGTTTGTTATTGCACATCAGGACTGGTGGATAGAAACAAGGGATCAACACTCTCTTGGATGCATAAAGCAATCAAACCTCTCAATCAGTTGATGATGATTGAGGATTCTCTTGTAATTTACAGACTTTCAAGAGCACCTGAAAGAAGAATTTTCTACATTGATGTTGGTAATCTACCTAAGGTAAAGGCAGAACAGTACCTTAGAGATGTGATGATGCGTTATAGAAACAAACTTGTCTATGATGCAAATACTGGCGAGATTCGTGATGACAAGAAGTTTATGTCTATGATGGAAGACTTCTGGTTACCTAGAAGAGAAGGTGGTAGAGGAACTGAAATTACTACACTTCCTGGTGGTCAGAACCTTGGAGAGATTACTGACATCAATTACTTCCAACAGAAGTTGTACAGATCTCTGAATGTTCCTGAAACAAGAATTCAGGGAGAAGGTGGTTTCTCACTGGGCAGATCATCTGAAATCCTGAGAGATGAAATCAAGTTCTCCAAGTTTGTTGGAAGAATGAGAAAAAGATTCTCTCACATGTTCCAGGATCTTTTGAAGACACAACTTCTATTGAAGAATGTCTGCACCCCAGAAGATTGGGAGTTGATGTCTGATCATATTCAATATGACTTCCTCTATGATAATCACTTTGCTGAACTCAAAGATGCAGAACTTACTACTGAAAGACTCAATCTTGCAGCACTTGCTGAACCTTATGTTGGTAAGTATTACTCCAATGATTATGTAAGACGTAAGATTCTTAGACAAACAGACATTGAGATTGAAGAGCAAGATGCACTGATTGAAAAAGAAATCAAGGATGGTGTTATCCCTGATCCTAGTCAAATGCCTATGGATCCAATGACTGGACAACCAATGCCTGCTATGCCTGGTGATACAACAGATGGTGATACAACAGATGGATTGATGGGCAAAACTCCCCAAGCACCTGAGGTTGATGAGACCAAGTTTGAAACACCCAAGGGTGGGGAAATATAAATAAATTTATTGTAACTTATACAACATGGACGAATTAATGGATCTTTTGGTGAAAGATGAATCACCCACACAAATTAGTGATGCTATCAAAGACTTGCTTTATGCAAAGACAGCAGAAAAAGTTTCTACTACTAGACCTGCTATTGCAAACTCAGTCTTTGATGATGGAGAAGAAGTGGAAGTAGAGCAAGAAGTGGATGTTGAGCAAACACCAGAAGAAGAACAGGTCTAAATATATATTAACAGGTACATTGTAATTTAAGGAAGATGAGCGCATTAAAACCAGTAGGGACAGGGCAGGTTATTTCAACGACAAATGGCTCTGCTACCGCATCAAGTGCTTTTAAGCAGCAAACTGATACCCTCAGAGTTGTTGCTGAGGGTGTTGGTTGTCATGTTGCTATTGGTGTTAACCCAACTGCCACCACTGGTGACATCTATGTTGGGGTATCTGGTGGTGATGAAAAAATTAGTCTTGGTCCTGTTGCTGCTCAAAGAGTTATAGGAATTACCACTGGTAACCCTACAACAATTATTGATTTCCCTGAGGGCACAGGTTGTCCCTTTGCTGTTGGTGACACAGTTTCACTGACAACAAATGGTCAATCATATTATGATTTTGAACATAAAACAGTTGCTAGTATTGACACAACATCTCATGTTGGTGGTTTCTTTAGCACAAGATGTACTATTACTAATGACTCTTCTGGCATTGTAACAGCATTTGCTGCTCCTTATGCTGAGTTGAGAAGATCATTGAAAGTCTCTGTTATCACAAATGCCAGTACTGGCAAAGCATTCATCCAACAAGTTCAAGTCTCCTGAGGTCACAAATGAAACTAATCAGAGAAGAAATAGAAACTGTTGACTTCATTGTAGAATCTGTTGGTGGTAAGAAGTCAATGTTTATTGAAGGTATCTTCCTCCAAGGAGACCTTCAAAATAGAAATGGTAGAATGTATCCCATGAGCGTCCTGAGAAAGGAAGTTCAAAGATACAATGAAAACCATGTAAAGTCAGGCAGAGCATTAGGGGAACTGGGTCACCCAGATGGTCCTACTGTTAATCTTGATAGAGTATCCCACAAGATTGTATCACTCAGAGAGAGTGGTTCAAACTTCATTGGTAAGGCTAAACTCCTGAGCACACCAATGGGTAAGATTGCACAATCCCTCATTGATGAGGGAGTAAAACTGGGTGTTTCATCCAGAGGTATTGGTTCACTCAAACCTACTAGAGAAGGAGTAAATATTGTAGGTGATGACTTCATGTTGGCAACTGCTGCTGATATTGTTGCTGATCCTTCTGCTCCTGATGCCTTTGTTGAAGGCATTATGGAAGGTAAAGAATGGGTATGGGATGGTGGCATTCTCAGAGAAAAACTTGCTGCTAAAACATACAAAGAGATCAATACTTTGGTTGATCAAAAGCATTTGGATGAGAAGAAGTTGGATATTTTCAACAACTTCTTGAATAACCTTTGATATAAAAGGTTTTAATTTATAAATAAATATAGTTTAAAACAGGCAATCGGAGAGTTTTAAAAATGTCTCGTGGAGATCTACAAGAAATGGAAGTAAAGACAGCACAATCCAAGACTGCGGTTAACTCTGGTGCTAAGGCTGGAGACCCCATGGATTCGTCAAAAGCAGGTACATATGAGGACTTGGGTGGACCTTCACCTGAGAACTACAAACCTGATGATGATTCTGCGAAGTTGAGAGAACCTAAAATTAAGACGGTTGCTGATGTAGTAAACAAAGGTGCCAAAGGCGCTGACCCCATGCCCAAAATGAAGAAAGAAGAAACAGAAACAACTGAGGAAGTTGTAGCAGAAGAGGAAGTTTCTACTGAAGAAGTAGTTGCTGAATCAGAAGAGACAACAGAAGAAGCATATGACATGGATGAAGATGTCAATGCTCTCCTTGGTGGTGAAGAACTTTCTGAGGAGTTTAGAGAGAAAGCAAAGGTTATCTTTGAAGCTGCTCTGAATTCAAAAGTGAAAGAAATCCAGGAATCCCTGGAAACACAATATGCTGCTCAACTTGATGAGGCAAGAGAAGAACTCAAAACCTCACTTCAAGAAAGAGTAGATGCCTATCTCGAGTATGTCTGCGAAGAGTGGATGACTGAGAATGAACTGGCAGTAGAGCATGGTATTAAGTCTGAAATGACAGAGAGTTTCCTCTCAGGCATGAAGACACTTTTTGAAGAACATTATGTGACAATCCCTGAAGATAAATATGATGTGCTGGAAAGCATGGTAGAAAAACTTGATGACATGGAGACCAAGCTCAATGAGCAGATTGATAAGAACATTGGCCTGAACAAGAGACTTGCTGAGTCCTCTGCACAAGGTGTTCTTGATCAAGTTTCCTCAGGTCTTGCAGAGACCCAGAAGGAAAAGCTCGCTTCACTTGCTGAGAGTGTTGAGTTTGAAAGTGAAGAAGAATATCGTGAAAAGCTGGAAACTCTGAAGGAGTCATACTTCTCCAGAACAGCTCCTGCTGCAAAGACCCAATCTACTCAGACCCTTTCTGAGGGTGTAGATAGCACTACTGCTGCTACATCTTCTACAATGGATCAATATCTGAGAAGTCTGGGTGCTTTCAAGCAAAACTGAATTTAACATTAATTCAAACGTAAACATTCCCCCCTTAAGCAAATGTTCCAATCTGAGCATCTGCAGGAAAAGTGGGCACCTCTCCTGGACTATGAAGGTCTTGATGGAATCAAGGATTCACACAGAAGAGCTGTTACCGCTGTCCTGCTGGAAAACCAAGAAAAATTTTTAAGAGAAGAGGCTGCTTTCTCTCAGGGTATCAACCTGATGGAAACACCTACAATGGGTGGCAACGCTGCTGGTGAACCCTCTGGCAACCCTGCTACCAACGCTGGCTTTGGTGCTAATGCTGCCGCTGCTGGTCCTGTTGCTGGTTTTGACCCTGTTCTGATCTCCTTGATCAGACGTGCAATGCCTAACCTGGTTGCATATGATCTGGCTGGTGTTCAGCCTATGTCTGGTCCTACTGGACTGATCTTTGCAATGCGTTCCAGATACACTGATCAATCTGGTACAGAAGCATTCTACAATGAAGTTGATTCTGCCTTCTCTGGTCAGGATGATGGCTTCAACCTCACAGGCGGCATGGCTGATGTTGCTGCTGGTCTGGGTACTACTTCTCAGTCTGGTGACAACCCCTCAGTTCTGAACCCTGTTGGTTCTGCCTCCTCCACTGGCTACGATGTTGGTCAGGGAATGGCAACTGGTGATGCTGAGAACCTGGGCAATGGCACAGGCAATCAGTTCAATGAGATGGCCTTCTCTATTGAGAAAGTCACTGTTACTGCTAAGAGCAGAGCTCTGAAAGCAGAATACTCACTGGAACTGGCTCAGGATCTCAAGGCAATCCATGGTCTGAATGCAGAAGCTGAACTGGCTAACATTCTTTCCACTGAGATTCTTGCTGAGATCAACAGAGAAGTCATCAGAACTATCTACAAGTCTGCTGAGCAAGGTGCTGTCTCTAACGTAGCAACTGCTGGTCAGTTTGACCTGGATGTTGACTCCAATGGTAGATGGTCTGTTGAGAAGTTCAAGGGTCTTCTGTTCCAAATTGAGAGAGATGCTAATGCAATCGCTCAAAGAACAAGAAGAGGAAAGGGTAACATGGTTATGTGCTCTGCTGATGTTGCTTCAGCACTGACCATGGCTGGTATCCTGGATTACACCCCTGCCCTGAACTCCAACCTGAATGTTGATGACACTGGCAACACATTTGCTGGAACCATCAATGGTAAGTTCAGAGTCTACATTGACCCATATGCTGCTAACCTGACCTCTGCTAATGCTGCTTCTGCCTCTGGCAACCAGTATTATGTTGTTGGTTACAAAGGCACATCACCTTATGATGCAGGAATCTTCTACTGCCCATATGTACCCCTGCAGATGGTACGTGCAGTTGGAGAGGACACCTTCCAGCCCAAGATTGGCTTCAAGACCAGATATGGTCTGGTTGCTAACCCATTCGCTGAAGGTACAACTCAAGGTCTTGGTAGACTTGCTGTTAATGCAAACCGCTACTACAGAAGAGTTGCTGTTAAGAACCTCATGTGATACAGGGTATATCCCATCACAAGATAGACCCCCATCAGGGGGTCTTTTTTTATGCACTCAAATAAATAGTCAAAAAAGATATGACAAGTAGTAATCCTGGCACTACAAGACCAAGGCAAGAACCAGTTAGTGGCACACTGAAAAAGGCATTTATTAATCAGATAAAAGATAGAAACTTTCTTGCACCAACTGG
>CEVS01071979.1_pt1 | contig 56959 bp, 40 predicted proteins | sample 361571 | NCBI WGS metagenome assembly CEVS01 (sample SAMEA2623850, study PRJEB7988) | marine metagenome | isolation source: saline water (ENVO:00002010), including | reverse complement strand
ATTGGTTTTAAAAATAGGTTAAAGCCTAGAAGCATAAATCAAAAAGACTATATTAGATCAGTAGCAGAGAATACTATTACCTTTTGTCAAGGTGTGCCCGGTAGTGGTAAAACACACATAGCGGTTGGTATGGCTTTGGAATATCTTATTGATCACAAAGTAGAAAAATTAGTTATTACTAGACCGGTGGTAGAGGCTGGCGAAAGACTAGGCTTTTTACCCGGTACTGCAGAAGAAAAACTGCATCCGTACCTCTTGCCTTTGTTTGATGAAATTAATTATTTTTTAGAAATGCAAAGCTACACGAAGCTAAAAGTAGGTAAACAAATAGAAATTGTGCCTCTTGGTTTAATGAGAGGTAGAAGTTTTAACAACGCATTTATTGTAGCTGACGAATGCCAAAATGCTTCATATGATCAGTTAAAAATGTTATTAACTAGAATTGGAATGAATAGCAAAATGGTGCTTACGGGAGATGTGGCGCAATCTGACCTGCAGAGACAACAACAGGGAGGGTTCTTAGAATTGATAGAACGACTTAATGGTATCGACAGCATAGGCATTGCCAATCTTTATGCGACAGACATAGTTAGAAATCCCATTATAGGTTCTATTATTTCTAGGTTAGAAGAATATGAAAACAAATAGACAGTGCTTATTGTTAAATAGTGACTTTAGTCCAATATGTGTTATAGATTGGAAAAAAGCTATTGTATGGCATATGAAGTATAATAATAGTTTTAGTTATAGTATACAAATTATAGAATCATATGATGATCACATTTTATGCGCAAATGGTAGTAATATACCTGTTCCTGCCGTAGCAAGAACAACCAAATACTATCGGGTACATCACAATAAATTCGATTTAAAGTTGTCTAGAAGAAATCTATTTACTAGAGATGATTATTGCTGCCAATATTGCGGTAAATATTTACTTAAAAATCAATTGACATATGACCACATAATACCAAAATCCAAATTTAAAGAGTCTAAAATGGCAACTACATGGGATAATGTTGTTACAGCATGCCGTAAATGCAATTGTAAGAAGGGCAATAAAACACCCAAAGAGTCGGGCATGTCCCTTTTAAAACAGCCTGAATGTCCAAAATTTTCGCCCAAGTACTTGCCATGGCACGATCAGGTTACTAATATAGTATATGAATCTAGAACGATATGGGACAAATATATAGAAAGATACTTAAGTACAAATGAAAGAGAAAGATCAAAATAAGTACTATACTTTTCTAGGAAAAGAAGACTTTATAGACGACAAAGGATTTGCTAGGGCAAAAAACGAATCTAAAGAAGTTTATGCTAAATGTTCTTTATCTCAAAAGCCTAAACATATAGCATCTAGGAGTAATTTAGGAGTAGATAAAACATCGTATAAGTATTATATTGCTGTCAATTCAAATAAAGAAGCATATAATCCAGATAATCCAAATCAACCCAAAGCAAATTTTATAGATAATGTTTGTAGAAATAATACAAAATTTCAAGAAGTAAATCAATACATATTTGAAAAATACGTCAACTTTTTAATGACAAAAAATGATGGGTGGATTAGAGAAATTAATAGGGATTTAAAATAAATGCCAGTTTATACTTTTGAATGTTGTAAATGCAAACATCTTTTTGAATTATTTGCAAGTTACTCTAATTATAATAGTGCAAAAGTCGAATGTCCAAAATGTCAAAGTAAAAAAGTAGAGCGTTCCTATGGTATAGATTTACAGAATATGACGGGAAGTGTTGTTAAATCTGATGCAGATATGAAGTTGGGAGATTTAGCAAACAGAAATAGAGACAGAATGAGTGATGATCATAAACAGCATTTATATAATAAGCACAATAAGTATAAGGACCCATCTTTTAATAAGCCTTTACCCAAGGGTATGTCTAGAACAAAAAGGAAAAACAAAACTAAATGGACATAGAAAGTAAAGTTAAAGAGATCTTACAAGATCCGGAAAAAAGAAAAGAATTTTTGAAGTATGAAGAGTTAGATAGTACTCCTAAGAAGCTGATTGATGCTCCTTACGAAATTATTTTTACAGTAGAAGCTAATATAATGGAGCAAAATGAAAAGCACGAAAATGTAAGCTCTAAATTAATACATAAAACAAACTTTCATATGCCAGTACCAGAAGGTAAAGAAGCATTAGAATATATGGATGGGTTTTTACAGCACTTTCAAAAGTGTTTACTTAACACAGAAGAGAAGATTAATGAGTGATATTTTTACAACCGCTAAACAAAAAAATAAACCAAAAGATGATGAATATTATGTATATTTAGGCGATGAAGACTTTGTAGACGATAATAACAATCTTAGATCTAAGCAAGACGATAACAAGGTTTTAGCTAAAAAAATCTATAGAGACAATGGCGGATACAAACTTATGATAAAATGTGATTCGTATAATAAACCATTTGATCCAGATAATCAAATACAGTCCGCAAATAAGACTGTAGCATCGTATAAAAATGGACATAAGTTTATTACAGTTGGTCAAAAGGCTTTTGATCATTATTTAATGTTTTTACAAACTAAAAACAAATCGTGGTTATTGAATACAGAAAGAGAGTTGATATAATGGCAAGAGTAAGCAAAGCACAAACATACGCCGTCAGGTGGCTTGATCACGAGAATAAGAATACAGAGGATATTGCATCTGAATTAAATCTCTCTGTTAAACAAGTGGCTAACATATTAGAAAAATATGGCAAGTCAGAAGGTTCCGTTGATACTAAACAGCAGCCCGTTTCTGGCGTCAGAAATATGATGAATTCAAAAACAAATAGCAACAAGGGCGTGACAGTAATGACTCAAGAAGCTTCAATGGCTATTCAAGAAGCCGCAGAAAAAAAACCACCATCCACAGACAGGTCATCTTATATCTATAGTCCTAATGGTTAATAGATGTATATATCAAAATATTCTAACGGCAAAAAGGTATCTGATGCTCAGTATATCACAGAAATAATATGTGAGCATAAAGCCAAAAGAGATAAAAAGGATCTACATTATAGATTCTGGCTTAATAAAGAATGGGAAAAGTTTTTTAAAAGTCAAATAGCTTCTGCGCACAAGCTATTAAAACAATATGGGGCTCAAGCAATAGTAGCAGCTTTAAATAATCCTAGAACTAGAAATACATATTCTCTTAGATCTAAATATTTAAAGCCAATTATTGAAAGTGAACAAAAGATTCTAGATAATAAAAATAATTCTCTATCTAAAGAAATAGAAAGAATTAGTGATCCAACATCATTTAGAAAAGTACAAGTAAAGAAAAACATTTTGTCTAATTTAGAGGATATAGATAATGAGCATTAAGACAGATATTAAAAAGAACTTTGGCGACAATATTATACTATCCGGTAATTCGGTTATAGATAAAAAAGTATTAAATGTATCAATTAGTCCTTCGCTAGACATAGCATTAAATGGAGGTATTCCAGAAGGAAGTTTTATGATATTGACAGGGCAACCTAAATGTGGTAAAACTACAACATCTCTCCAGATTGCTGCTTTAGCACAGCAAAAACAATATGCTTATGGAGATTTTGAAAAGGGTAGAGAAGTGTATTTTCTAAACATTGAAGGTAGGATTAAGAAAAGAGACTTAGCTGGAATTAAAGGATTAGATTTAGATAGATTTCATATCATAGGCTCTAAGACAGGTAAGATTTTACACGCAGAAGAATATTTGCAGATGGCTGAAAAAATCATTAATGAAGTTCCCGGCTCTGTCGTTATTATAGATTCATATTCAGCTCTATGTACAGAATCAGAGATTACTTCAGACATGAGTAAAATGCAAAGAGCAGATGGCGCCAAGCTATTAGCAAAATTTTGCAGGAAAGTAGCTAATGTTATACCTGTTAATAAAAATATTGTTATGGGCATCACTCATCTTATGGGAAATCCTGGTTATGGCAGCAGTGAATGGAAAGAAAAATCTGGGCAGGCTATTGCTTATCAAACAGATGTAAAAATAAAAGCTACATATTTTAAACCGTGGACAGTCGGAAAAGAAGAAACACAGATTGGACAAACAATAGAATGGCAAGTTGTTTGCTCGGCTTTAGGTCCTCCTGGTGCTAAAATTACTAGTTATATTAGATATGGACAAGGCATAGACAAAGAGATGGAGCTATTTAATCTTGCAACAGATTTGGGAATTATTGACAAGGCAGGAGCTTGGTATACATTTACGACAGTTAAAGATAGTCCCAAATTCCAAGGAGCAGAAAAGTCTAGAGATTACTTAGCACAAAATCCTAAACTATATACTTCTTTATGGAATACTGTTAAAGAGACAATGGGAATTAAATAATGGATGTGATCGACTTAGATGGCAAAATACAAAAATGGGCTTTAACAGGACATATAGCCAAAGGTAGTAGGCAGAATAAGTCTACTTTACATTTACAAGCAAGAGATGTTATAAAAAATATCCATCCCACTTTACAACTTTTAGAGGAGGTTTCGATACCTTTAAGGAGAACTGAAACTTTGTACCTTGACTTTTACTTGCCTTTGACTAAAACATGTATAGAGGTGCATGGCGAACAGCATTATAAATTTGTGCAATTTTATCACAATAATACTCTTGGCTTTTTAAAACATAAAAAAAGAGATGCCGAAAAAAAAGAGTGGTGTCAAAAAAACGACATTAGATATATTGAGTTTCCATATAATGAGTCTGTAGAGGAATGGACCAAAAGGATGACTGATGAGTAAAACAAGCAAAGAAGAATTACAGCATTGGGATGCGGTTTTAGACGAGTATGAGTCGTCTATAGGTCTTCCTCCATATCTTGATGATAATATGCCAGCAGAAGAATTAAATTCATATTTAACAATGAATCGTAATGAATTAGAAAAATTGACACCTGATGATTGTGGAGAAATTGCATACAGATTATCACAATTCTGTTTTCATATACAAAGAACAATTAATAGAGAAATAGCTAGACATAATTGGGCTGATGAAAAAATTAAAGAAGTTATAGCAGACCAAATTAATAATTACAAAGGTTATGGCTATATTGAAAAATCTTTACAGGCGATTAAACATAATGAAAAGGCTTATTCTTTGAGTCAGATAAAAAGATATGCTAAACAAAGAATGGATAGACTTTCTTACATAGCAAATACAACAAAAAACTTATCGGATATCATAATTTCTATACAACGAAGTAAGGTGAAAAATGGGTAATGTAGATACTGACAAACTAAAACAATTGTTGTATGCAATGATAGAAACATTAGATGGAGAAACATCTGAATCTAGTGAAAAAGTAGAAGAAACAAAAGATGTAAACTCTAATGCTCAACAACCAAAGAATTCTCGTAGAAAAAGATACGGTGGAGAAGAAAATTTATTTTTAAGCATGCCAGAAAAAGACATGCATAAGGCAGATGTTGAAATAGATAAAAAACTAGCACCTAAACAGTTAACGGCAAGAAACAGAGTTTCTACAGAAATGGATGTCCGATGTAGAATTTGCGGCAAAGAGCAGAGGGTAAGCAAATCTTTGATAACTGATGGTGCCCATAGATATAAATGCAATGATTGTTCTAGGAGTTCAGGCTAATGATATTGTGTGATCCTGCAGCAGAACGTGCTGTTCTTAGCACCATTATGCAAAATGGTGACAAATCTTACTTGGAAATTTCTGATATAGTAAATGAATCTACGTTTACTGTTGATAGCAACCAATATTTGTATCAGTGTTTAAAGCACATTTGCGAACAAAGCTCATGCAGCAATATAGATATTGCTTCTGTATTTTCTGCGGCTCAAGAACTTGGATTATCTCATTTATTAAACACAAAGTCGGAAGCCCAGCATATTAAAGCAATCAAAGATTTTCCTGTAGAAAAAAGCAATCTTAGGAAATTTGGTGCAAAAATTAAAAAATTAGAGATTGCCAGAGATCTACATAAACAGCTTAAAGATACACAAGACAAGATTTTAGACATTAACGGAAATGAAAGCATAACTTCTATTTTGGGTATAGCAGAAGATTCGATATTTGATTTTTCTTCTAAGTTAAATGATTCAGAATCTGGACCACAAACAATCGGTGAGAATATTGAAGACTATGTAAAGTATCTAGAAGAAAATCCCATCGAACAAGTTGGTATTTCTACAGGCTTTCCTGTATATGATAAGTCTATTGGTGGAGGTTTGAGAAAGAGTACCGTAAATGTTATAGCTGCTAGACCTAAAACTGGTAAAACATTGTTGTCTGACAATATGGGATATTATATAGCAAACACCTTGAATATTCCTGTTTTAAATATGGACACGGAAATGACTAGAGAGGATCATGTTCATAGATTATTGGCTATGTCAACAGAGATAGAAATGAATCAAATAGAGACAGGTAGGTTCGCAGAATCTCCTAATCTTAAAAAGAAGATATATGAAAGCGCTAATAAAATTTCTAAGATACCATACTACCATAAAAGCATTGCAGGTAAACCATTCGAAGAACAATTAGCGGTAATGAGAAGATGGATAGTTAAAGAAGTAGGCTTAAAACCAGATGGTACAGCTAAAGACTGTGTTGTATTTTACGATTACTTAAAATTAATGGATACTCAAGGTATGAGTCAAGATCTAAAAGAGTATCAAGTTTTAGGTTTTATGATGACGCAATTACATAATTTTTCTACTAAATATGGCATTCCTGTTGTCGCTTTTGTTCAGTTAAATAGAGATGGCATTACAAAAGAGTCGACAGATACGGCAAGCGGTTCTGATAGAATTATCTGGCTATGTAGCAATTTTACAATATTTAAAAAGAAAACAGATGAAGAAATTGCAGAAGACGGACCAGACAATGGCAATAGAAAACTAATACCAATTATTAGTCGTCATGGCGGAGGATTAGACGACAATGATTATATAAACTGTCATATGAAAGGCTGGTGTGCTAAAATTGCTGAAGGTCAAACTAGATTAGAATTAACTTCAGGTGGTAGTAATAACTTTAAAGATGATGGGTTCATAGTAAATGAAAATGATGAAAATGAAAAAATTGAATTCGTATGACCAAGCCAAGTTAAAGGCTATGTCAGACAGCTTGTGTGATAATATAGAAGAACTATTAGATGTCTTAGATGTTACAGACTACAGGATATCTGATAAAATGGTTATTTGTAGTTGTCCAATACACGGTGGAGATAATCCGTCTGCATTTAATTTATACCACACTGGAGATAGCTATAGGGGCAATTGGAAATGCAGGACTCACAATTGCGAAGAAATATTTAAACCTTCTATACTGGGTTTTATTAGAGGATGTCTGTCTAATAAAAAGTATGATTGGTCTTCGAAAGAAGGTCAGGTTTGTACATTTAAAGAAACAATAACTTTTGCTGAACGCTTTTTAGGCAATAAACTTGATGACATAAAAATATCTAGCAAACAAAAAGAAAAAACTAGCTTTGTTAATGTTGTTAAATATATCAATACAAAAAACGAAGAAGAAACAAATAAAATACCTAGAAGCACAATTGTCTCGTCTCTAGATATACCATCCAAATACTTTATAGAAAGAGGTTTTTCTAAAGACATTTTACTTAAATATGACGTAGGAGACTGCAATACAGCAAGCAAACCTATGTTTGGCAGGGCAGTGGTGCCAGTATATGATCAAGATTATAAATATATGGTTGGATGTACTGGAAGATCTATAGACAATAAATGTAATAAATGTTCATGTTATCATAAAAGTTCGGAATGTCCACCAGAAGATAAGCAATATCTGCATTCTAAATGGAGACATAATTTTGGTTTTAAAACACAAAACCACTTATATAACTACTGGTTTGCAAAAGACCATATAAAGAAAACGGGTAAGGTTATATTAGTAGAAAGTCCCGGTAATGTATGGAGACTAGAAGAGGCTGGTATACACAATTCTGTCGCCTTATTTGGTGCTTCATTAGCAGATATACAAAAAATGATTTTAGATATATCTGGAGCAATGACTATATATACTATTATGGACAATGATGACGCCGGTAAAAAAGCAGCGGAAAATATATATAAAAAATGTGAAAGAATATACAATGTTCATAACATAGAGCTTGAACAGGCAGATGTAGCTAGTATGAATGTTGATCAAGTTAAGGACTTTATAAAACCAAGGATAGACCATGACTAAAATTATAGCATTTTCTGGAAAAAAACAGTCAGGTAAAAATACCTGTGCAAATTTTATATATTCTACATATATGGCAAATCTTAAAATTAGTAAAAAAATACACATCAATGATCTTGGAGAAATAGAAGTATCTGATCTCTTTGGTAAAAAAGAATATTCGGGAATATTTAATCCAGAAAGATATGATTCTACAGATTTTATTTTACAACAAGCACTAACAAAAGTTAATCCTCATATTAAACTTTATAGCTTTGCTGAACCTCTTAAAACGGATATCTGTATTAATATATTGGGACTAAGCTATGAACAATGTTATGGGTCGGATAATGATAAAAATTCAATAACAGATTTACAATGGGAAAACAAAAACTTAACAGCTAGAGATGTTATGCAAATTGTTGGTACAGACATTTTACGAAAAATGAAACCAGATGTTTGGACTAGCGCACTAATAAGAAAAATCAAAAGCGATAACCCCAATCTAGCCATTATTACAGATTGTAGATTTCCTAACGAAGTTGATTGCATACAAGACAATGAAGGTGTTGTTATTCGTTTAACAAGAAGTACTAGTGATTCTCAACATAGCAGTGAAACTATCCTAGATAGGAACAATTATGCGTGGGACAATTTTGACTATGTACTCGATAATAACAATTTGGATATATATAATCAGTCTTTGTCAATAGAAAAAATACTAAAAGAGGTGTTATCATAATTATTACATATTTTCGTAGTTCTAGCTATAACACACACAATATGTGTGAACAACAATATCTATTTGATTATGTTCTTGGCTATAGATCTCCGTCTAATAAAAAAGCAGACAAAGGTACAATTGTACACAAAATATTGGAAATATTAGCTTTTGTTAAATTTACCATACAAAAAAATGAACAAACATTTGAAGATGATATTTTGGGTAAAATCAATGTTTATAATTATGATTTAGACGATATTATTGATAGAGTCTATAATTTTTACACATCGCACTTTACACATCATGAATGGAAAGATGTGGACCATAGAGATTGTAAAAAATGGAGTTATAAAGCGATAGAATATGCAGGAGGTATGTTTGATCCTAGAAATAGAACCATCTTATATCCAGAACAAAGATTTGATATAACAATTGAAAAGCCTTGGGCAGAGTATGAATATGAATTGCCTAGCGGAGAAAAACTAAAAGGACACCTATCTATTAAGGGTACTATCGATTTAATTACCAAACCAAGTGACAATACATTAGAAATCGTCGACTGGAAAACAGGGAGAAGACTTGACTGGGCTACAGGACAAGAAAAAACTCAAGAAAAACTAGAAACAGATCCGCAGCTTATGATATACTATTATGCTGCTCAAAAACTCTATCCTGAAATAGATCATTGTATCGTAACGATATACTTCATTAATGATGGTGGTCCTTTTAGTATGACATTCGACAAATCGCATTTACAAAAAACGGAAGACTTACTAAGAGAAAAATTTTATAAAATTAAACAATCCAATAAACCTCGACTATCTAAAACTTGGAAATGTAGAAAATTGTGTCATTATGGTAAAAATACTTTTCAAGGACATGATAGTATATTGCCGATGCTTGAATATAGAGAAGGTCAAGTATGTAATCCGGGATATAATATGACGATGTGCGAACAAGTAGCTCATGACATAAAAACTAAAGGTTTAAAAAATGTTGTTGACGAATACACTGTTCCAGGGTATAATGTAGGACATTACCAAGCTCCTGGAAGTACAGAATGAAAAATTATATTCCATTACATGTTCACAGTCATTATTCTCTATTAGATGGCTTATCTAAGCCCGAACAAATAGCAAATAGATGCAATAAGATTGGAGTAAATAGCTGTGCTATTACAGACCATGGCTCTATCTCCGGTGCAGTACAAATGTATTCAGCACTTAAAGCTAAAAATATAAAGCCTATATTAGGCTGTGAACTGTATTTGGCGTTTAACGACTCCTGTATAAAAACAAAAGAGAATATAAAATTAACTCACTTTCTTGTTTTGGCCAAGAACTTAGAAGGTTGGAAAAATTTAATAAAAATAGTTTCTACGTCCAACAGCGAAGAAAACTACTACAGAAAACCTAGACTTTCTATAGATAAACTTAAAGAACTAGTTACTGGCAAAAATTTAATTAGTTTTTGTGGTCACATGGGATCTTATTTGCCAGATTTAATAGAACAGCATCCAGATAATTATAAAAAACATTGCCTAAATTTTATAGACGAGATGAAAGATATTTTTGGTAAAGAAAATTTCTTTTTAGAATCTCAGCTTATGGACAAAGAGTATATGCCTAAGCAGATAGAGCTTTCTGATATAATGAGAGACCTATCGTCTTTATCAAATACCAAAGTCTTAGCGACCCCCGATGCTCATTACGCAGAGCAAGAGGATGCTATAGATCAAAGAATTCTATTATGCAATAATATTAAAACAACCCTCACTAATATTAACAAAAAAATTATTAATGAAGAAAGTGTTCCTTTTGATTGTTTCTTTAAGTCTGATAAGTATTATATTTTATCTCCAGAAGAGATGAATGAATTACATAAAGAAGAAGAAATAGAAAACACACAACTGGTAGATAGTATGTGTGAAGAGTATGATATTTTAAATAAGCCCTTATTGCCTCCATTTAGATGTCCTAATGGTCAAAATCCAGATGAGTATTTAAGACAATTATGTAGAAATGGATGGAAAGAAAAAATAGCAAATAATATACCAAAAGAAAAACATGAAATGTATACTGATAGAATTAAAAAAGAATTAGAAGTTTTACAAGGTGCTGACTTGTCTAGTTACTTTTTGATAGTGTCTGATATAGTAAATCATGTCAGGTCCAATGGCTGGCTTCCTGGTCCAGGCAGAGGCTCGGCTGCTGGGTGCTTGGTGTCATATTTAATTGGTATTACATCTATTGATCCTATACAATACGGATTGATTTTTGAAAGATTTTATAATTCTGGCAGAAATACAGAAGGTAGAGTTTCTATGCCAGATATCGATGTAGACGTACCTATTAATAAAAGAGAAAACATCATTTCATATATTCGACAAAGATATGGTAGTGACAAAGTTTCTCAGATGATTACTTTTAATACCATGAAAGGTCGTGGCGCATTAAAAGAAGTTCTGCGTGTTTATGGCAATATCAGTTTTGACGAAATGAATCAAATTACTAAATTTATTCCTGATGAGGCCAAAATAGCAGATGAACTACAAGAAATGAAAGCAGATCATGGGGAAGCATCAATTATTAGATGGGCATTAGAAAACAATGCAGATAAATTAAAAGATTGGTGCCACATTTCACAAGATGGCAAAAACAGATTGTCAGGACCACTTGCCAAAAGGTTTGAGCAGGCTATTAGATTAGAGGGCACTAAATCAAACCAGTCTAAGCATGCCGCCGGTGTAGTTATTAGTAGTCACAATTTGAGTGATATATGTCCGATGATTTACGATACTAAAAACAAAACCACTATAGCGGGTATGGAGATGCAAGATTTAGAATCCATAGGTATAATCAAATTTGATATTTTGGGAGTAGCTATGCTAGATAAAGTAATGTCCATATCCGATATTTTATTAAATGGAGAATAATAAAATGCAAAAAGAATTTAAAGAAGTAAATGTCAATGAAACTTTTAGTGTAAACGGTAAACAATATGTTAAAGTTAACCCAGTTAAAGTTAGCTGTTGCCGTAGTGTAAACTGTCACGCTGTTAACAGTCCAAAGGATAGGACGTTTTTACAGCCCAACTCGAAGGTAGAGGTGCAAGATTAATAGGAATAAGATTTGTGTATTTGACTTGGAAACTGACGGCGTCAATCCAGAAGTTTGCAGTCCTGTACAAATTGCTGCGGTTATTGTGGATCCTTTGAAATTAGAAATCGTACCAGACTCCGAGTTTAATATTACTCTTAAGCCGGAGTCCCTGGAACAAAATCCTGAATATTGCTATGATGATTCTGATGTTTTAGATTTTCATGCAAAAGTTAGAGGGGTAAGCAAGGCTAAGATTTTAGAATCTTGGAAGAAATACCAAAAACAGGATCAAGCATGGAAGATGCTTACTAGCTATTTACAAATGTATCATACTAGATCAACTAAAAAGAATTGTTTTAGTGCTCCGATTGCTGCTGGTTATAATATTAATAAATTTGATTTACCAATTATCAACAGACTTAGCAGTAAATATAAAACAGTAAACAAAGAAGGAAAGACCGATTTGTTTTATCCCAGAGATGTTTTAGATATAATGAATGTAATATTTTATTGGTTCGAAAACAATAATGAACTAAAAAGTTATACATTAGATAATCTGAGAGACTATTTAGGCTTATCAAAAGAAAATGCTCATGACGCACTAAAAGATGTGCAAGATACTGCTCAAATAATGATAAGGTTTATGAAACTGTTTAGAAGTATGTCGCCAAAAATTAAATTTAAGGATTCATTTAATAGTACTGCAAATGTCTGAATATTACACTTTTGATTGTGGTTGTAAATTTAAAATACTTGGGAATAGTAAAGAATTTCCTAGTATAGATTTTAAACCGACTTTAGATAATTTAAATTTAGAATGTTCTAAAACTTGGGACTTAATATCTTCTGGCAATACCAAAGGATGTTTTCAATTAGAGTCTAGACTTGGTCAAACCATGTCAAAAAAACTTAAACCCAGAAGTATTGAACATTTGTCTGGATTAATCAGTATTCTTCGTCCAGGATGTCTTGAAGCAGTTAGGGATGGTAAAACTGTATCTAATCATTATATAGACAAGAAGAATGATCAAGAAACTGTAGATTATTATCATCCTGTTTTAAAAGAATGTCTTGAGAAAAGCTATGGCGAAATGATCTATCAAGAACAAGCTATGGAAATTGCAAGAGTAGTTTCTGGATTTAATCTGGAAGAAGCAGACATATTAAGAAAAGCAATTGGTAAGAAAAAAGCGGATTTGATGTCTCAGGTAAAGACTTCATTTATGGCAGGTGCAACCAAAATGGGTTTAGTAAATAAAGAAACCGCTGAAGAAATTTTTGGTTGGATTGAAAAGAGTCAAAGATATTCTTTTAATAAAAGCCATGCCGTTAGCTACGCTATGAACGCATATCTCTCTGCATACTCTAAGGCTCACTTCCCCAGAGTATTCTTTGCTTCATATCTTAAATTCGCTAAAGATAAAATAGACCCTCAACAAGAAATAAAAGAGCTGGTACGTAATGCTAACGAAATGGATATAACCATCCATACTCCCGATATTAGAGAGCTAAATGAACTCTTTGCAATTAGACAAGGTAAAATATATTTTGGACTAACCGATATAAAAGGTTTAGGTCAATCTGTATTTAAAAAATTATTAAAGATTGTTGAAAATGATAATATAGATATCGGCAAATTATCATGGTATCAAATGCTATATAAGATATTATGTAATATAAATAGCACTGCTACCAAAGCCCTTATTGCATCAGGAGCATTAGATTATTTCAAAAAAACTCGCACAGAAATGCTATTTGAGTATGATATATTTACATCTCTTACTAAGAAGGAAATCGAAAAAGCAGGAGATATTATAGAAAACGGAGCAGTTCCTTTAATCAGCATATTAACAGAATTATTAACTAAAAGAGTTAATATAAAAAGACAAGCTATAATAAATAATCTTATAGAAACTATCAAGCACCCCCCTTATTCTCTTATTGATAAAATAGAATGGCTATCAGATTCAGAAAATACTTTGTTAGGAACATCGATAACTTGCTGTAAATTAGACTCATATAATATAGATATGACTAATATGAACTGTAAAGACTTCAAGAAAACATATAAGGTAGAAGATATCATATTGGCTGCCGAAGTGGTTGGGGTTAATGTAACCAAAACTAAAAATGGTAAAAACCCAGGTGCTGAAATGGCATTTGTTACAGGAGAAGATCAATACGGGATGTTAGATTCAATTATTATGTTTCCAGAAACATGGGAAAAATACAGACCTCACGTTTTTGATGGTAATGTTTTAATATTCACGGGCAAAAAGTCAAAAGCAAAAGACAGTCTAATAGTAGAAAAATGCTTTGTTCCTAAGTCTTGACTTTTGCTGAGTACGACATATAATAAACTAGTGTTTGGTTTTGGATTTTTAATTTTAAATAAGGAGTTTTCAATGAATCTTGTAATTTTAAGAGGTAATTTAGCTAGAGACCCAGAAGTTCGCAGAGTGAATACTGGCGGAAAAGAAACCGCTGTAGTGAATTTCACCGTAGCTACTTCTCGTGAATACACGAAGTCTAATGGCGAGAAGGATAAGGTTACTTCTTTTATTAATTGTGAAGCATGGGATACCGGTGCTGAAATCATCGGTGAATCTTTTTCTAAGGGAGATCTAGTAATGGTAGAAGGATCTTTACGAAATGATTCCTGGGAAAAAGATGGAGTTAAACACAATAGCTTCAAGGTTAGAGTAAATAATTTCTCTAAGCTTACCAAGCTTTCTAGACATAAGGCAGCTAGCAAAGAAGAGCCTGTTGCATTCTAATTATTAGGAATCTTATGAGCAAAGGGGCTTCACGGCCCCTTTGTATTTTTATATGAACAAGTTAAAAGTATTAATGTGCTCGGAAGCTAGCTTTTTAAATTCTGGCTTTTCTATATACGCCAAAGAAATATTATCTCGGCTATACGCGACAGGTAAATATGAAATAGCCGAATTTGCTAGTTACGCTGTTGTTAACGACCCTAAAGACAAAGACATACCTTGGTCAATATATGCAAATGCTGTTAATAATGCAGATCCTAGACATGCCGAATATACTTCTAGAACAGATAATATGTTTGGTAGGTGGCGTTTTGATAAAACCGTTGTAGATTTTAAACCCGATGTTGTAATAGATGTTAGGGATTACTGGATGTCTGCTTATCAGGAGCAATCACCAGCTAGAAAATTGTTTCATTGGATATTAATGCCTACAGTAGATTCTGCTCCACAACAACCGCATTGGATAGATACTTTCTTAAATGCAGATGCGATTTTTACGTATTCGGATTGGGGGGCTGATGTACTAAAAAATCAATCAGGAGGAAAAATAAATTATATAGACACGGCATCTCCTGGTGTTGATTTGTCTGTTTTTAAAATTAAAGACAAACAAGAGTGCAGAAAAGCAATCGGAGTACCGTCTGATGCAATAGTAATAGGTTCGGTCATGAGGAATCAAAAAAGAAAACTAATACCAGAATTATTTGTTTCTTTTAAAAAGCTGTTAGATAAATATAAAAAGTCTAATAATCCACTTGGAGAAAAACTTTTCCTTTATTTGCATACTAGCTTTCCTGATGCTGGGTGGGATATTCCAGAATCAATGAAAGAAAACGGAATTTTAAATAAAGTTCTGTTTACACAAATTTGTAGAAAATGCAACCATGTTTCATGTGGAGTCTTTCGTGGTCCACAAACGGTGTGTCCTAAATGCTTTACTAGGAATCAGACATTTCCAAATGTTACTGCCGGTGTAACATCTGAGCAATTATCTACTATCTATAATACTTTTGATATGTATGTGCAGTATGCTATATGTGAAGGCTTTGGCATGCCGCAAGTAGAAGCTGGAGCTTGTGGTATACCTATAGCTACAGTTGATTATAGTGCGATGTGTGACGTGATAAATAAATTAAACGCATATCCTGTAGAAATTAAAACATATTTTAAAGAATTAGAAACTAGAGCCATTAGGGTTTATCCAAACAATGACAGCTTGATATCCACTATAGATAAGTTTATTAACATGCCTGAACCTATACAATACAAAAAACGTCTTAATACTAGAAAATTAACAGAAAAACATTATAATTGGGACAATATAGCTAAAAAGTGGGAAAAATATTTGGACAGTTTAAATGATAGTGGTTATAGGGCCGATTGGAGTCATCACAAACGAATTAATAAGATAGCTAATGCGGAAGCAAATAGTAATGTGGATGCATTAATATCTGTATGTCGTGATAATTTGTTAGATATAAACGCTGCGTCATCTAGTAAAATGTTATCATATTTAAATGACGCTGATTACGGTTTTCAACTTAATGGCTTAAGCACAAACCCTTTTGATATGAATAAGGTTGCTGAACAAATGAATATATATGTTAGCAATAATAATCAGTTGTGTGATGCTTTAGATAATAAATTAGCCCTAACAGAAGACTTTATACAATACGCAAAACTAAAAGCAAATAATTAATTAATGAATATACTATATATAGGACCATTTCAAAAAAATAATTCTTTAGGTTATGTCTCTTCTATAATTTTAGAGAAACTATGTCATTTATCTCAGCATAAAATATATGCCCATCCTATATACTCAGGTTATGATAATCACAAACTATCTAGTTTACCATATTTAAGATTTGCAGACTTAATTGATTATCCTGATATCAATATACAGCATTGTACAATAAATAGTTTATATATTGATCAAAAAAGCAAAAATTACTTTATACCAATTCATCCTATGAATTTAAATATACCTAAACAATATTATGAAAAACTAAAGTGTCTAGATAAAATTTTAGTCCATAGCGATTTTGAGCTAGATAAATTTTTAAATATAGGTATACAATCTGAAAAATTGGTAAAATTAGAATTACCTAAAATTGAAAGTAGTCCAGCAAAGTTATCATTAGGCATTTATGATAGCTATAAAAAATATTATTTTATTGGAGACTATTCTAATAATAAAAACATTATTGAGAAACTTATTAAAAACTTTCTAGTAGTGTCAAAACACCAAAGAGACACGTGTCTTGTGATTGCTTCTGAATGTGACGCTCAACAAAAACAAGACTTAATTAAGTTTTACGAAAAACAAAAAGAAAATATTATGGTAAGCAATTACGAAGATAGGGTCTTACTGTTAGTAGACGACGTTGGCTGTGACAGGGTACAGGGGCTGCATAATTGTGCAGATATTTATCTTTGTATTAATGATGGTCATTACCCTTTAACTGATGCTTCAATGGCTAATTTATCAGACAATATCATTATTAATTACCCTACTGAAGGTTTAGATTCTGAACACATACATAATTCAGTAATTAGCTCTATTAGCAATAATAAAATTATTGACATTCTAAAAAATATTGGAAACAATAATATATCACAAAAATATAAAACAACTAAGTGGCAAGAGGTTCTATGTTAGATACAGAATGGTCTACAGGTAATATATTTCAAAAAGCTAGATCAAAATCACAATCTTATACGACTAATGTCCTGTATGAATCATATTATAATATATTTGATCAATTACTACAACAGGCGATACCCGATATCTGTTTTGTTCATAAAAATGTAAATAACTCTTTTTTTAACTTTGACTTTACTAGTAATAATTCTATATTTATATCACCATCAGAAATTAATAATATATACAACACTTATACAGACTTGGTGATATTTAATCATGAAGATGTGTCAAACATGAAAAAAGAAGATAAAGCTATTTTGAACCATAACGTCAAAAATGTCAAAGTAATAAATTTTAACAGTAAATCAAATTCAATATTTGCAAATGCTTTAAACATAGAATATCCATTTCCGAACCTGTCTTGTAATGTTGACAGGATTAAAGATTTATTGATAATAGATACAAAGCAACATCCTTTTAGCCAAAGCGTACTAGAATATGCTAAATTACAAGGCATATCTGCTGACCTTATAAAGAAAGTGGATGCTAATATATCTGAGCTATATACTCAATTCTCTCAATATAAAATTATATTGGACACATCTCAAAGAATTAATCATATATTGGCATTATTAGCAGGTTGTCATGTAATTACACAATCTAACATAGATGGATATTTCGAAAGCAAATATACATTTAAATTTAATGACCACAATGAAATTTTAACTATAATTAAAAAATGTCTATCAAAAGAGACAAAATATCATACAGAAATAGCTGACAGATATTCGTCTAAAGATTTTAGCAAGAAATTTAAGGAATATATTTATGGAAATAATTAATATATGTTATGACAAAAATTTTACTTCGGAAGGTTTATCTAATTGTGATATTAGAAATCTTGATAGCATACCGAACTTTTCTGCACATAAAATCATAATGTCGTTTTTAAACCAATTAGAAAAAAAACAAAGCTTAGATATTATAGAAGGTTTATGTAAAAAACTCAGACAGGGAGGGACGCTAACTTTTAATCTGTTAGATTTCGATCAGCTTATTAACTTTTATCAAAATCAAAAAATAAAATTAGACGATATTATTATACATACTAACGGTATACAGTGTTTTATTAGCAGGGCTGAAGTTATAAAAATGTTCCATAAAAATTCACAAATGTCTTTAGATAGTATATTATATGATGACATATATTCCATTTGTACCGTTTCTAGGAAATCTCTATGAATACTATATGTAAAAGATGTCTTTTTGTAAATCCATCCCCTAGTGAAAAATGTTTTTTTAATATACCTACTTTACTCAAAAAGTCTGACTATTCTATTAGAGATACAGACGGGTATAATGTAATAGAAAACTACGATTGTTCTTATGCTTTTTCAAAAGAGCATTATGAAAAACATAAAGAAGAACTACCAGAAAATATGATCGAGCTTATTCAAGAGAAAAATAGGCTTGATTACTACTTGATCATTTCCTTTGACGATGAAGACAACAATGCAATTATCTCCGAGTGTGATAAAATATCAACACTACACACTATGCCTACGAAAATATCTGTACTTTGCAAAACAGATAAAATTAAACCTCTTATACAATATTTCAAAACCCATAAAATATATAAAGACATTGATTGGAAATTGCATAATTTAACAGAAGACTATACAGATGTAGACAAACTAAAAGATATTTTAAATGTAAATTTAATTAAGACGGTGAATAATATTTGGTATGTACATAGCAGATCTTTAGAAGCCATAACAGAAGATTTAAATTATATTAATTTTTTAAGCAAAGTAATGAAACCTGAATATCCGGCTATAAGAAAAAACGACGAGAATTTGGACGGGCTGTTTATATCTTCAAACAATCTGAAATTGATAAAAAACGAGCACGATCAAGAATATGTAGATTTTTTACAAGAGAATTGTACTCTTGTTAGAAAGTACTATGAGTAATAATTATTTAATACTAATGCCAGAAATTACTAAAGGTATGAAATCCATAGGATCTAAAGCATTATTAAAGCTCAATAGTAAACTAACCATTTTAGAATATCAAATAAAAAGTATTAAATCTATAAACAGAAGAAACAAAATATTTTTAGCGACAGGTTTTCAAAACAATAAAATAGTAAAACTTATTCAAAATTATAAAAATGTATACATTATCTATGAAAAAAACTATTTAAAATATAATGACACTAAACACCTAATAAACTATATGAAACATCTGAATTCTTTTGAAGATGTATTTATTATCAATAATGGCATTTTATTTAGAAATGATTGTTTTAAGTCTATAAAAAAAAATGAATCTAAAATTTTTTTACTTGATAAATCCAAAGATAACTTTAATATTGGATGTAGTAATCATGACTATGTTTACTTATTTTATGATCTTCCAAAAAAATGGTCAGAATGTGTTTTTTTAAAAAAAGAAGCTTTACAAGAAATATTTCAACTTAACACAAATAAAAATATTGGTCACTATTTTTTGTTTGAAACATTAAACTGCATTAGTGAAACTGTTAATATTAATCCAATTAATACTTCGCATAGAAACATTATGAAATTAAATAGTCTATCAGATCTTCCAAAGGCGAAAAGATTTATATGAAAATTATTATTCAGCAATCTAATTGTAAATTTATAAATAATTTAGATTCTCTACAATACCAATCAATATCAGTGAATATTAAAAACAACATATATCAAATAGAACAGATCGAACAACCTGACGTTTATGTACTGATAGCAGAAAAACTTTCTAATGAGGAATTACATTTTTGTAGTAATAATCCTAATAAAAAAATATTAATATATAATCAGTCGCCAAAAGACTTAGATGTTCCCAATGCTACAATAATAAGTGATACTGAACTACCCTGTCTATATAATCCAAATAGATTTTCAGATAACAAATCAAACAAAGATATAGAATACAGTTACTTTTTAGATAACGATTCTGCTTTACCCGAAAATTTAACATACGAACTTTTGCCAAATAAAATTAACCATATTAAATTATTTAATAATAGACTAATCGACCATCCACAAAACTTAGGATTGTTGTCAGAAGATGATAAGGCAGTAATTTTGAACAGAACTAAAAAATATATCTGCAATAATAATTTTTACGCTATCGAAGCCATAAAATGCGGATGTGAGGTTGTAGATACTTCACTAAGCCCGATTGATGTTAATATTGATGATTGTCAAACATATTCTAATTATTTTGAAAGTTTAATATGAAAGAAGATACCGGATTCATTTTATTAAAGATAACAAATAATACGACCAATGACGTTGTATTTAGCTCTATCTCTAAGTTTATAAAAGATAATCCTTATCAACAAATATGTATTTTCAATAGCTCCAATGACAGAATATGTAATGAATTGGTGCCAATAGTACATTTAAATCAAGCAAAGTTTTTTAATGGGAATTTAGTAGTATTCGATACCATGTCACTCTTGTTTGCTAAAAACTTTCCAAATATAAAAACTATTTTTATGTATGCTTCAGATATATTTTGGTCAAAAAATTCTTACTCTTCATATAAAAACATTGAATCTCTTTTTAAATTAAGTAATTTAGAATTTATAGCATCAAATCAAGAAACATACGATGTATATCAAACGTGCTGGAAAAAACCTATAGGAATATGCGAGAACTTTAATTATGAAAAACTTAAAAAACTCATATAACAAACTAAATGAAAAAGAAAAAATAGATATTATTAATCTTTATTATATAAAAAAAGAAAAAAGTTTTGATGAAATTTCTGAAATGTATAATACTTATCCTAATAGACTAAGAAGAGATGCAAAAAAATTTAATATACCTATTAGAAGTCGAAGCCAAGCACAAAAAAACGCTTTGAAAAAAGGCAGAACAACACATCCTACAAAAGGGATGTCCAGATCAATAGAGACTAAACAAAAAATAGGTATGGCTGTTTTACAAAATTGGCAAAATATGGATGAAAAGAAATTAAAACAAATTAAACAAAAACAAAAAGAAATATGGAATAGTAAGTCAGAAGAAGAAAAAGCCAATTTACAACAAGCTGCTAATAATGCAATTAGACTATCTAGTAAAGTAGGATCAAAATTAGAAAAGTTTCTTTTATCAGGGCTGATAGAAAATAATATAGATACTAAGTTTCACTATGAACAAACTTTAGTAAATACTAGATTGCAAATAGACCTGTACATACCTAGTATAAATTTGGCAATAGAAGTTGATGGCCCTTCCCACTTTGATCCTGTGTGGGGACAAGAGACATTACAAAAGACTAAAACCTATGATGACAAAAAACAAGGACTAATAATTGGTAAAGGTATGAAGCTAGTTAGAATTAAACAGAAGATGGACTTTTCTATGTCTAGATCTAGATTAATTTTGGATAAATTATTATTCTTGGTGGATCAGATATCAAACAATTTAACGAACGAAGAATTTTACGAAATAAAGGATATTTAAATGGCTAAAAAACAAGCAGTTCCATCACCAAAAGATATTGAATGGAATGATTATGTTTTAGGTTTGCTAGAAGATGAAGAGAAAATATCAGATAATCCTACCACAGATGGTCTTAGGAGGATTTTTGAAATTGCACTAAATTGTACAGTTATCGAGGCAACATCGGAAGTATGTCAGTCTCCAGATCCAGCAAATGGCAATAGAGCTACTGTGGTACATAATCTAGTCTATATTTTAAATGACCCTAAGGTTGATGGGGATTTTAAAAAAATCACCGTAAATGGAGCAGCAGACGTCTATTGGGGCAATTGTGACAAGATATATAGAAACCATCCGGTTGCTGTAGCTGAGACAAGAGCTGAAGGTAGAGCTTTGCGTAGAGGACTAAAACTCAGAAAGGTCGTAGCAGCTGAAGAATTAGCTAAAGAGGTTGAAGATATAGATGGTAGTAATGTAGGAAAAATTACTAATAATCAGATTAATTTCATTGACGTACTTGCAAAAAGACTTAATATAAATGTAACTAAAATGCTAGAACTAGAAAATATAGAATCAAAAAATATCTATATTATCGACCATTCACATGCTGTTAAAGTTATTAGACAATTATCTACTTATCAACAAAATGTAGACAATATACCAGAAACTATATTAGATTATACCTCGGAGTGGAAATAAATATTATGAAAGCAAAGTATAAAGTAGGCGACAAGCTGGAGTTTGAATTAGATGGAGCTGGACAAAAAGAGCTTTTCAAAGAAATAGCAAATATCCAAGAAATTTTTGGAGAAGCTAAATGCGGAGTATGTGGATCTGAAAATATTAAATTCGTAGTTAGAGTAGTAGATGACAATGAATATTACGAATTAAGATGCATGGACTGCGGAGCTCTGCTTTCCTTTGGTCAACATAAAAAGGGCGGCACTCTCTTCCCTAAGAGAAAAGATGCTGATGGCAACTATATGAAAAATAATGGCTGGTACAAATACACTGGTAAAAAATAAATTTAGTTACGCAGAATTTGGGTCTATACCAGAATAAATTGGCTGAAAATCGCCTTCGCCAGTAATTGTATTATCTTTTGAGTAGTAGCCTATATCTACAAGGTTTGCTACAGTGACATTAGATAGTATGGAATTTTTTCTATATGTTGTATTCATAATATCTTTAATGCCGACATAAGGAGTGTCAACACTACAATTTAATGGTGTAAAGCATTCTCCGTCTGTTAAATAATTGTCTTCCCAAAAACTTGGAACATCATTAAAGTTGTTAGTGCTAGTAACGCCACTTGTCTGTTCTATAGGAATATATTTTCTGGTATATCCACCAGTAACACCATGCGCTACTCTATTATATTCAATGCTTGTCTTACTATAAAAAGCTTGATCTAAGAAATAATTTGATACTACATTATTATCTCTACTCCATGATGTACTGCCAAAGCCAAGAGCCTGTCCTAATGCGCGAGTAAAAACGTTAACCCAATCTGCTCTAGAATAAGTAGGGTTTGCGGTACTTCGGTATCCATATCTTCTATTGATGAAAAGATTAAATGACGTAGGGATTCTAAGAGAATCAATTGTAGCAAACTGTCTGCATTCTTGATCAACGTCCCTAGCTTTAATGCTATTTCCAAAAGCTGCTTTTTCTAATTTTAAACCTTTCCAGCTGGTTCGAAAATTTACACTACTTTCATACTGAAGCTTGCACGCTTCATATCTTGACTTATCTTTTACTTCATATCTGTAGCCATCATGAGCATCTGTATCCGTTACTTTGTGAAACTCAACCAAGCTTAGATGTTTATCCCATCTGTCGGCAGCTTCATTTAAAATACCAATCCAGTATTGATCATTAAGGATATCAAAACTATGTCTGTCAAATAAACTTACGTCGGTAAGATTTATATATGGGCCATTACTATATCTATCTATATATGCTATTCTGGAAGGAAGAACATTAGTTCTAGTGGCATGTTTTCTGTATACATTAACTCCACCTTCTTTACCATAATATGCTGCTTTATACCATTCGTTTTCATTCGGTATAAAATATCTAGCAAAATCTGTTCTTGTTAGAGTCTGTAAAGGATTACTTAAATCATAAGCTCCTTTATTAGTATTCGTTGTGTCGGTAGAGGTGCATCTATTATGCAACCAATTGGAATATCGTGCTGCTTGAAGCCATGTAATACCAACAACAGGTTTGTTGTCTTGGTTTACTACAGGAATATACTTATACTCTATTACTTTTCCGCTATACGTTCTGCCAGTTGCTTCCCTTACAATACCGTGGCTCATATTAAGCTGTTTCCTATTACTCGCTGGCGTATAATATACTTCAGAATCGTTAGCATATTTAGCAACCTCGTTTAAATATGCACAATATTCACTATTAGTAACAACATATTTGCCAATATAGTAATTGTAATTAACACGACCATATCCTGGTGAAAAACCATCAGGATTATTACCGCTAGAATCAATTAAAACCATATTTTTTAAATTCAATGTATTGTCATCTGAAACTGTAATAGATAGACCAGTGCCTCCAGCTATTGGAGCTGCGTCCACAACTACTCTGTTATATGCTACCCCACTAATGGTTGTATAACTAGTAGACAAAGTTTGTACTTTAGTATTATCTTTGAATAATGTAGAATTTTTAATGTCCATCCCAGGTGCAACTGTGATTTCACCCAATGATATTTGACCGGATGGAATATTGACTGTGGTATTACCGCTAGTCATTAATACTCCTGTAAGATTAAATACTCTAGATGCTGCAGCCAGCCTAAAGCCTACAGAATCTGATGGAGAATTAGGAACTGAATACTGTAACGGTGATTCTTTATTTATGTCTCCACTACTAGAAACATAAGAACCTCCTCTATTAGAATTACCATAGCCAAAATTTTGACTTGGAGGAATAAAGACGGGTGTTACTGTAGGAGGTCTGATAGGTTGGTCTGGTGGTGGCGGAGGACCTACAGGCACTCCAGAAGCAAAATTAAATTGACGTTCTATTGGGGCGTCAGATACTTGACGGTTTGCCGGAATAAAAATCTCAGACCCTGTAGGAGTAACAATAGGTTTAAAAGTATCATTAGCTGAAAACAATACCTTTTTTTCTATATGTTCAGAAACCCCACCTGTTTGATCGTATGTACCAAAAAATGAAGGAGATCCGTTTGTTCCGACACTAGTGATCAAAATGTTCGATGAATATGGGCCTGGAGCGCCCGTAGCATCACGCAAACCCGAAGGAAAAGGAGATGTAGGGTGACCATAATTAGCAGTATTAATATTGTAGCTCATCTAATGTCTCTCTTTATGGCTAAGAAGTGGTAGGTGTCAAAGTTGGTGTAACGCTTGGGGTTATACTTGGCGTTACGCTAATTGTTGGCGTTAGAGTTGGAGTCACACTAATTGTAGGAGTAATTGATGGTGTTATACTAGGAGTGGGTGTAGGAGTAGTAGTCGCTGTAGGCGTAGCGGCTATGTATCCAAGACTTCTAGAGGTTGGAGTGACAGTAGGCGTTGGGGCAGGAGTGCTGGTAGGCGTTGCTGTCACAGGGACTAGTGTAGGCTGAATCTTACACTCGGTGTCTGTACAGGTTAAAGTGTATGAATGTGAACTAGAAACATCGGAAGATATAAATACTACAACTTTATTTGCATTGACAGGTTTACATAAAGTTACGGTAGCGCTTCCAGATCTCATTCCCGTATCAAATATAATTTCATCTTTATGTCCTGGAATACCAGACTTTTCAGTTCTGGCCACTACTACAAATCGGCTAGCAATAGAATATGCATTATATGCAAATGTAAGCTCTATTGCATCATCACTAACTTCATACTGATCTCCGTAGATTTTATATTCAGGATTAGTTCTTGTTACTGTTTGTCCGCATACTTGAGTAGAAGTTCTAGGATAGTTGTTTACATTATCGTCTTCTGCATCATCTTCTACCGGAATTCCCAGCATATGTGCAAGAACTTGGACAAAATCGCCTACTGTTATTTTTCTTGTCTCACTAGTGTTTTTGTCTACTAATATTAATAAATCTTCATTAGAAACATCTAAAGTTTCAGCAATCGACAACTCTGAAATTTTTGGCATGACTTATCCTGTTTTATTAGAGTAATTATTTAATATATACACCTACCATTTATTTATAGGACATTTTTGGTCTGCCCAAGCCAATTTGCTTATATAGTTTTTACCTTGTTTTAAGGGGCAGCCACAAAGTTTACAGCTGTGATTATGGAAATTCTCGCATTTTACGCAAATGTCGTATCTCTTGGATATGGTTTCTTCATCACACATTGGTGCTCCAAGAGCTATATGATCAAATGTGGCCAAAGCAAAATTTTTAATTTTTTTAATAAAATTGCTCATTGTGCTATCTTTAGATATTGATGTGGTGCATAGATAGACAGGTTCAGATAACTGATATTCTTTAAATAGTAATTCTGTATTACAATTTTTACACTTAAAATGCATACCGTCATATGTAATAAAATCACATCTCATTTTATTAATCCTCAACCTCATAACCTGGATCATATTCATACGGTATCCATTCAAAAGGGTCTTTGCTTTCATCCAAATCGTCTATATGCTCTAGATTATCCTTGCTTCCAAAATATGATCTAATAATCATTTCATTTTTAATTTTAAAATAATCAGGAACCGGCACGTGCTTAAGTTGATTGGTGTCTATACAATGCCACAAAGCCAATACGTTGCTAAATGGCCCTCCGGGGCCGATACTGGGCAAAACTTTTTCTAAATTTCCATTATAGTCTGCACCATATCTTTCATAGTGAGTATCCAATTTTCTAAGTTTCCTAGGTATAACCTTACTTCTACAAACAAGGTTATCAGACTCTAATACGGATTCGGGTATGATATCTTTTACTTTTCCTTGATACTCTTGGTATGCTTTACGATAAAGTCTGTTGCCGTCACTATCTCTTTTTTCTCCTGCATAGTTGTCAAAAAAGTCTTCGTTAGGCACTAAATACTTCTCAGTAACTTCTACTAAAATGTCTGATCGATTTGTATCTGGTCTAATAAAGAAGGATCTAGTTGCTGTACCTCCACCATCAGCCATTCTAGGTCCAGGAAATGTAATTTCTTCCCATTGATTAGCTCCTATTCCGTATTTAGCATTGTAATCTACTTTTTGTCTAGCTATCTCATTTAATTGAACCTCATATGTAAAAACATTACCTGCATTATCGAATATAATTTCTGGAGATTGAAACCCTCTTGCTTGACTAGGACAAACATTCTGAGCATCTTGATCTAAAACAGGTATAACCCCCAGATCTCCCGCAACTACTGCTGTTGTTGGAAAACAGGTATATTTGGCTTCTACTAAAATTTTTATACTGCTATCTTTGGATGTTTTGCACTTTTGGTGCGGATCTATATTAATCCAATAAGATGGAATATCTGTATTTGCATATGATATTATTTTTATGGGTTCAAAATTATCTGTAGAGTTAAATATAATGGTGCCATGATATCGAATATCTGCATTTCCATATGGAGTATATATTACATTATAAGTTTCCGGTTCATATATAATACCTACAGTATCTAATATATTTAGTAGCTGATTTCTTTCATTTGTTAAATTAGATAATTCATTTCTCGCATTAAACTTTTGACATTTTTTAGCCCTATTAGCCACAACATAATCACTAGCAGAAAAACATGCAGCAGCATCTTCAGGAAGAGTATTAACTAATCTTTTCAAAAATGCTATGCTCATATTTTTATATAAAGTATCTTCATCAAATTCAGCATCTTGTTGATCCAAAAATTTTAATCTGGACAAAATAAATTGAGACGCATCGTTTCCAAAAGAGACTGGAGTCACGGATTGTTTTCCTATAGCAACTCCTAAATTGTAAGCATAAGAAAATTCATAGTCACCCTCTACACACAGATATCCATTATTATCAATATCTTTAAAATCTGAATTATTAAGCTCTACTATATTAGGACTATCGGGACCATTGTTGTGTACATTATTTAACAGATGTTCGAAATTATTAGGCCCAACAGTATCACGAGTAACTGGAACTTCAAGTTTTTCAGATCTATTGTTACTAATATTTTCCCAAGGTGAACCTCCATGTCCTTGAGGTGTGTTAAATACACTACTATCGTTATTATCTTTAGTGCTATATATATAATCTGATGAAAGTCTGTCTTTTGGATCAAGAATGTTATAAATATTGTAGGAATAACCAGCAGTTAGAGAATGAGTTGGTCCATTTGCCATTCCTTGCAAAACAGTACCTTGTTCTTTTTTACTGTTATTTACGATATCTGAACCACCTAAATTATATGCAAAGTTTCTATCAGCTTTTCTTGTCTCAATCCTATCAGCATATTTGCTGGATGCAGAAAATAGTGTGATTCTATTATTGGGTTTTACATTACATTCTTGATTATTAAAAATGTCGAAAATAGTAGGAACATCATTAACTTGCAATTGATTAGAATAGGTTGTAGAATTTATAACGGGTGTTGCAGAACCATAGGCCCCTTTAGGGAAAAGAGTATTACCGGGAGGAGTAGCTGGATTTCTAGAATTGTAATGATCAGATTCTTTATCTGACCATATAATAATATTAAAATCTTCTTCAGGTTTGAGTATTATTTCTTGTCCAGCACCAGGTCTGTTTGTCACAAATTCTAATACCGTATATTCTTTCTTATCCTTTAATATTTTACCTCTAGCCTTTACAATATATTCATCTCCAGATAGTGTTTGCACCGTATTGCCAACTTGAAAATAATTGTATGCTCTAGTACCTGCTATTAAACACATATTATTAAGCCTTCTAAGATCTAATGATAGTACATTGTTTTGACACAAAACAGGTAAAGGAATATTTGTATTATTTAATAATTCCCAACCTTCTTGTTTTGCAACATATAGGTTATCATTAAAATCTACCAACCCTCCTTCAGCAGGCAGTTTGTTAATAATCAAACCCTCTGAATTAACTATATTTAAAGACTGTTCTTCTATAGCTCCCATGCCAGAAAAAACATTACCTGTAAATAAATCTTGTAATTTTCTAACCTCTTCTACCACTGGAAAAACACTTAATTCTGGTATAGTATTTGTTTTAACATATTTTCTAATTTTGCGTTTAAGCAATGGTGTGTTACTATATTTATATATAGCAGCTTCTACATCGTACACAAAAGGTCCGTTTGCACCTACTTGTAATAATATTTTATCATGACCACCAAAGCCTCTTTTAGTATAAACACTTCTGACAAATGCCTCCTTAAGTGCTGCTGCTACTCTTGCTCTTTTAATACTGCTTAAGAATCTTGTAATACCAGCCATAGCAGATAAAAATGCGCCAAAACCTACACTCAAACCAATAATACCACCCAAAGCTCCCACAGTTAAAGCCGCCAATCCCAAAGCTATAAGCTCTGATGGAAATCTAAGTTCTGGAGGTCTTCTTATAAGTGCAAGACTGTTGTCAATTGTTTCTCCATAACTGCATGGATTTAAGTCTGCTAATTTTTGATTAGGTGCGTCTTGAACAGCTTGTGGTATCTTAAACTCTATATTAGGGTCTGACGATATAAAGTTATATCCTGGTATGTTTGGTTCCCATCCATATTTAATTTGTCCAAGATTGTCTGTAGGAGTAAAATCATCGGTATCAAAATGTAAAATTAATTCCCAGGAACATAAAGAATTAAAAACACTATCTGATCCTGGTTTAGTAGTTGTGGTATCTGTATATGTTTTGCTTGGTAAGTTACTAATGGTGTCCAAACTTGTCATATCATCATCATGAAAGGTCGATATTTGGAGAGTAAAAGTAGTCTCTGAATCAGGTTTTTCAATTTCTCCTTCTTCTGATGTTATGTCTAAAGCGCCTTGGAAAACAGGCTGATCATAAAATTGAACAAAACTATTAACTGGCAAAAATATATCATTATTCTTGATAGCAGTAATGTATTCATCTGCATGAGGATAGCCCGTAGGACTTATAGCAAGAGTTGGTTGTAGCTTTATATAGTTTGTAGTATTAACTTTTTGATTGATATTGATCCCAGCGTTAGTATTAAGATTTCTAGGAGTCAGGTGTTTTGAGAATCTATCGGAAAAATGCAACACAGTATCAACCGTATTGGAATCTACATGTTCTTCATTTAACAAATTCAAAGTATAGGTACCATACCTAGTTAAATTTGTATACTGTAAATGTTCTAAATATTCCGCAATACCACTATGGTTCATATAGTTAGAAGGGACATTGACCTTTTCGCTTCTAGAGTTCTTGATTTCTGTCTTTAAGCCCTGATTAGATTTATCAACATTAGACAGAACAGGAGATGATTTTCTAGACAAAAGAAAGTTAAATGGATCGCTTCTAAAAGTAAATGCCTTCTTTTCCGGTGCGTTACCCTGTATAGTATCTACTAAATCAAAAGCATCTTGTTCTGGTTCTGTTAGCTTTCGAATTTTTTTACAACTCCTAACATTTAAAGAAATTCTTGTATTTTTTAGATTTACTTGATTTAAAAAGTTTAATTTAACTTCAATATTTCTAATCTTAGGAAACAGCAGATTACTACCATATATTCTGTCGCCACCATCTCCTGACCCTCCTTTATTTTCTATCCTCCTACCTCTAACCCCCATGTCATAACCACCATAGCTTGCTGAAGTAAATTCATCCTGAAGCAAATAATCTTTAGGTTTGTTTAGACCGGGATCACCAAACTGTCTATAACCGTGATGCACATCTATTGTATCGTTATCTGTAGTGTCTTGTAAGACCTCAACACTTCCTCCAGGTCTATCCACCATTGTTACATCTAGAGTAGAATTTGTCATTGAAATACTTGAAGACTGACTATCTATATCACCTCTTATGGTATTATAAAAACCTTTACCGATAAATGAAAAAGTTGTTCTGTCTCCTGGATTAAATTTTAATGCACTGGTTTTATTATGAAAAGGCTCTTTAGTAGTGTTGAAGATAAAACCACTTTCTGGATGAAAAGTTCCTTTACTAAATCTTATATTCGGATTATTAGCGGGATAATCATTCCTAGAATCTGTATCTGTATATATCTTTGCTTCTCTTAAGTAGCAAACTTTGCTTGCAGCATTTAAAGGATGACCGAATACAGTATCTACATTTGCTTTGGGAAGAATAAGATCTTTGGTTTTTAAGCCAACAACATCGGTAACTAAAGTATCTTTCATATCAATAGACCCAAAACTCATATTAACTCCATAGTCAGATAAGGGTGGCATTGGATGTAAAGTTACCTCACTTTTTCTTATGCCTCTTTTTTGCTTAGGATTATATTCATATTCATTAAATACATCGGTTTGACCAGGTATGTCTCTATCAAATCGAGTTTCTGTTCTCGCATTTGGCCCCATAATAGTTCTGGTAGTATTATATAATAAATTCCTATATACGCTTTTACAACCAGAGTGGTTTCTGTCTCTAAGTCTTTCTAAATTAATTTTATATAATTTTATTACAGTATTATTGGGTCTGTATCTTATGAAAAATTCCGTGGCGCTTTCACTAATTTCTTTTACAGGAGAATAGAAAAATTTATTATGCTTGTTTGCGCCGTCTAGTCTGCCTATGTAATACATTCCGTCCACCTGACCATCATCATTAGGTGCAGACACACTAGTAGATACAGAAACATAAGAATTACTTTTAACAGGCTGTATAGCACCAAATTTGCTAAACATTAATTGGGTAATATTGGGAACGAATGATCTGTTATTATCATTAGGGATAATTCTAGCAACAACTCTTCTTCCATCAATAAATTTGTCTAATTCCCCTTCTCTATTTCTATTAAAAGTCACAGGACTCTTGCTAAAGGTATTATAGTAGTTTGGTGGCACAAAAGCCACTGCCTTATCTACTATTCTCGTACCTGTTTGTTCTTTTGTAATTGGGTCAATAATCTTTTCTTCAAATTTATAAGCTGGCAACCCGAATTCATCAATCCCTACATTACAACCGGTTTTATTTACTACATAAACATCTACCGTATCTTTTAGAGCCAATTCTCCTAATGTTACAGTAAGAGCTATTGTAAACTTACCAAATGTTCTAAATTTAAATTTAGGGTTGGGCTCAGTAGCATCTGAAATTGATAAACCCCTTTGTGGTCCGGATTGTTTGGTCCATTTATATTCTAAACTCCCAATAGAGTAGAAAGGAATAGTGTCTCCGGCTTTATCAAGTATCTTTTGAATTAGTGAAAGATCTATTTCATGTTCTATATTAAAAGAACCTGTGGTCAGTCTGTCTACGCCTGGAGCAAAACTGAATCCATTAAATTTTTCTGGAACACCACATTGAGGATCTGGTATAGTAGCTGGAATATGTATATCAGGACCAGCACTAAAAGAAACATCTTTATCAATCTCATAAAGATCAAACTTTTTTGCAATATCAAATAAAGGGATATTATACTTTTTGCTCGCTTCTCCTTTTTCATTAACAACAATCCTATATTCCGTTTTTTTATTATTAAAATTTGTTTCAAATCTGTAGCCACTATTTCTTCCAGACCTAAAGTCTAATGACATGTTATTATATACAAGATCGTTTGATAAACCTTTAGAACAATGATTTGTCATAACTTGATTTATATATATATTAGGTTCTATTGATTCTTTGTAAGTAATTTTAGAGTTGTTACTTATTAAAATATGAGGATTATATTTATACATCAATTTATTAAATAGGTCTGCAGGATTATTAATAAATCCATAAATAGAATTAGAATGATCAGGATCTACAGTTACTTGATTATTAGAATGCTCCTCACCAGATATAGATATTCCTGCAAAGAAATCTCTATTTATATCTCGCAATAAATTCATTTCATCATTATCGTTTTTTATAGGCATTACCGGCTTTGGATTGCCTTCTTCGTCTTCGGTTTGTTGTAAAGCTTTGTATATTTTTAGCACTTGTGGACCGGGTGTAGAAAAACACTCTTGTGTAATCCTGTCTCGTAATGGATGGGTAGCAAAAAAACCAGCTATTTTACGTAAAATTTTAGCCTGACTACTTGAAAATCGTTTTCCTTTATAGGCACCTACTGCATCCAAACCTCTTTTTGAATATTTTTCGTTCTTACGAAAATCCCAAGGAACACCGATATGATTATCGTTCCGTCCATTCATTATATCATACATACTCTTAGACAATACGTTATAAATATGTTGATAATCTTTCCAGAGTGTTGCCGAAATAAAGGTATCAGAACCGAAACCTTTTGCATTAAGCTCGTCTTGTACAGTATTGCTCTCATAGTGTGAAAAAAAGTCTCCATCAGAAATATAAAGCTGCGCACCTGTTCCCTTTTTTTGATTAAGGGACAAAGAATTATAATCTGGGCTAACAGAATCGTCTCCGGGAAAAGCAGACATAGAAAAAAACTTAGTATCAGAATCTCCATATACATTAATAAAAGTATCGTCATTATGCTTTATAATGCAATCATTTGTGCCAAAATCATAAGATTTGCCGCTGAGAGAATTAGCGCTAAAAGATGAAACAACATTAAATTTAATGTTTGATGGACCCAACAGAAAAGAATATATTTGAGGATATTTTATCCATCCAAGTAAACCATAAGCAGGATGATTAGGAAAATTAGCATCTGTTAATACCCAGTCTACTACCATGCTGTTTGTAAGCTTCCAGGTATTGCATTTGGGTGCAAAGCTCATAAATCTTTCGATACCTAATTGATTGTCTAAAGGTACTGAAAAATTTCTATTAACTTTTTTAGTTACAATTCTACTAGTGCTTCTAGAGATAAATATAGGCTGCCATATTTCTGCACTAGTATCGACACGGCTAGTCTTTATAGCTCTTCGTAAACGACTATAATTAAAACTAACAGTATTTTCGCTACCATCTCCGTAATCTAAAAATAGACTATTGTCTTTGGATAGTCGCAAAGTGTATGGCGAAAGATCGTCAGAAAAAGATTTATCTGTGAGGGTGCATCTAGAAGACATTTTATCCTATTAAATTTAATTACTTGATATTAAAATCCACTTACCACCATTATAATTAAAAAATCCAGTATTCCCAACTCGAATACCTAACTTATTTTCAAAATTAACTTTCATAGTTGGCATACTTCCAGCCGCTTTGCCTTGAGCATAGCTCATTTCTATTGTGGCTAAATTACCTATAATGGTACCAAATGCGGTATATGATGGTTTAGACACTGGCTCATAAAAACCAGAATCACTATCATATCTACATAAAAATTTAGCACCTCTAGGTGCAGTCCAACCGCTTTTATCTTTTACATATACTAATCTTCTAGAGCCAACAGGCAACGGCTCTACACTATATTCTAATTCGTCTAAATAGCCTCTAGCAGCAAAAGTTTCATCGTAATGATCTGCTGGCTTAATTAAATCTTCTTCTAAAGTAATGTATACCATTTTATATAAACTAGCAGCAGATGGAACTGACCAAACTTTTCTTTTAGTATCCCATCTTAAATCTACTGGTCCTACAGGCCATAAATCAGGTCTTTCCCCAAAATTTAAATAGAACTCATTTAGTCTGGTTTTTTTACTCCAGCTTTTGCCATCCCACGCTTGGGTTTTACTAATAATATCTCCTTGAAAGCCAACAGTTCTATCACCACTATAATCATCAGATATTACAAAACCTCCTGCGTTTTCCATATTATTTTCATAAGTATAATATGTTACATTAGTATCATCTGCTGGAACAGCAGACTCTTCTCCTTTAACAAGTAGTTCGCGGCCAGAACTATAAACTCCACCAAATGGAACGTCTTGATATTTTACATCTTGACTAGTTTTTATTTTAAGTGCAAATCTTTTAGGTCTACCAATACTATCTATTTCATAAGGCTCTTCTGCTGCATTTGGCACAGGGAAACCGTCACTGTCGTATCCCCAAGCATGCATAGTTAATGGTCCCCTAAGACCCAAAAATCTTTGATTCATTTGATAATTAGGTAATATAGGTATAGATCCTGTATCTCTATTGTCTGTTATATCTTTTAGTTGTAAATCTTCATTATAAAAATCTGCCTGATGACCATCCTTAAAATCATATACGTTATCTGTAATGGTTAAATTCTCTTGAGGAATAGCTCCTCTGGCTACTATCTCTATACTATGTCTACATCTATCATAAAAAGGTCTTTCTTTACCAGCTAATTTTAGAGAGTCATGTTTTCCGTCTGGATGAGCCCCTTGGTAGTTTTGAGTATTGCTGTTTCTAAATTGTCCTTTAGAAACAAGAATTGGATTTAGTGTCAATAAATTAATAGCAGAATTACCTGAAGTATTACTGGAACTGCTACCTCCAGTTCCTAAGCTCTTGAATTGTTCCAGTACGTTTAATGTAGATAAATTAGTAATAATATAAGGAGGAAGTGTTTCGGAAGATTGTCCTGTGGCAGTACTAGATAAGGTATATTTTAATTTTTTATCTTTTCTTTCACATTTATCGCAATATACAAAATCAACAAAATTTGAAGTATTTCCATCTGTGTAATACTTATATTCGCTTTTTATTTTTTTTGTACCTTTACAAAAGGGACAGGTGTCTAGATCATATTTAGAGTAACTATAAGTGCTGTTTTTGTGAGTAGGATAAAACGATACAGGAGACAGTAAACCATCAAGACTCATAGCGGACTGCATGCCATAATTTTCGCCTAATTGTGCCCTGACTTCTTTAAGTTCGTGCATACCAACATCTGTCCTATATCTCAAATTGTTTAACATCATAGGAATATGTGATTGGGTATTTTCCAATAAGTCTTCTGGTTTAGCGGATTCATTATCTCCAACATCTTCTGATTTTGGCAAACTGTAATTTTTGGATGCTTCTCCTCGAACCGCAAAACCTTCAGGTTCTACGTATAAAGAAGATGGAGGTATATAATCTGGCTGAACATCTAAAGATTTTAAAAATGGAGAAGCTTGTCCAATAAAAACAGTAGTAGGACTCCAACCAAAAAGCTTACTACTAAAACCAATACTATCGAAATATGAATTTGCTTCCCCCAGCCTTTTGTCTTCTCGTATTTTAAATTGACTTATTTCTGTATTTACAGCCTGCTGTCTGACACTAGCTATTTGTTTATCTCTTTGTACAAGTTCTTTTCCTTGTTTTGTAATTTTGTCTATTTCTGTTTTATTAAAAAGTCCTAATTTTTTTGTGTATGTTCTTAATGAATAAGTACTAGTAATACCCTGATTGCCTATATTTACCTGTATGTTGGTAATAACCGTTTGAGGTTTTGCTATCTGTGTATCTAGTCTTATAGTTTCGTATGTTACATCTACATTATTGTTCACTACGGGTTTAGCAGAACTTAAACTAGAACCAAAACTATTAGCGAAACCTATCTCAGAAAAATTTGATAATGAATTAGTATTACTTTTAACATCCGTATAAGAATACTGGCTTCTTCCAATATATTTACTAAAATCTACAGACACATTATTAAAACTATCTAAATCAAAATTGCCACCTAGATCAAATATTGGCAATCCTGGCATTTGTATCTGAGCTGATTCTATAGTATTCTGATAATTTAATTTAGAATAAGCCTTAATATTGGCTATTTTATCCATAAAGGGTGCTCCTCCAAAATTCCATGGAGTCAATTCTTCATCGATTTCTACAGAAGTAGCGCCTATAAAATTATCTATAAGATTTTTAGCCTGTTCGGTATCAACTGATATATCTGTTGAAGTACAAGTATAAGGTAATTCATTACTTAATTTAATATCTTGACCACCAGGAAATATAGAATCGGGATTTCGCAAATAATCAACATAGACATTATTAGACCAAGGACCATAAACATAATTATTCATTTTAATTGGTATGCCAGCAAAAAACGGATGAGCAGCTTTAGGGGCTATTTCAACATGATTAGCAGACTCCTCTGTATCAACGGCATAATTGCCTTTAAAAATGTTAGCAAATGTAGGACTAACAAAATATAATAAATAGGCTATAAATTCATAATCCCAATATTGTTCATTTGTTGTTTTTAAGTACAGTATTAAGTCTTCACTAGAAACATTACTAATAACAGTTCTATTAGGATCTTTTTTATATTGAGAACTGCTGGTATTTAAACTTAATCCTGGAGAAACAACTATAGCTTTTGGGAAAAATAAACTTTCAGGTTCAATATATCTCACTAAAGGATCTACTTGAGCTTTAACATATAGCTTCTTCATAGTTGTATCATTTATGGGATTCCCCCAAGCGTCTCTAACTGTAGTTTCTTCAAATTCATATTGCGATTGAAATTCTTGAGATTCTCCCGGTTTGTCTTGGCTACTTTTAATAATACTCATATCCTGAGTAGGATTGCTGAGAGCCAATATAGGGTCAGGTAATTGACCATTGCCAGTAACATTTAGATTAACATAGTCAGTAGTAGGTAATGAGGATATATTTATACTGTTAAATATAAAACCATTATCAGGACAAGCGGTTTCTCTTAAATTAAGTATTTCATCAAAAACCTGATAACTCCATGCGGGATTTATTTTTTGATCATCCATATCCGCAAGGTTATTATTATATACTTTTTGAGCAAACTCACACATCTCTTTTTTAGTATAATCAAAATACTTATTAGAATTATAACCAAGTATCGTACCTATCTTTCCGTCTTTCTCGGCTAGTGCATAATAATTACTTCCTCCTACGGCAATACTATCATCAATAATATTACCAGGTTCTTCCCAAGCCCCTTCTGATACTGGCTGATAATTATAATATATATCTCCCCCACCCTGAAAAACCAAGCTATCTCCTGCTTGTGTCGGTAATGTTAAATAGCTGTATTGTTGATCTTTATACGATGATAAATTAGGCAAAGATACCATATATTGCTTACCGTAGTAACTAGCTACTTGCTGTACATAAGTATGCAATAGTTGATAATCTTGTAAAGATTTCTGATCTATATAACTAGCTCCATCATTTTTGGCTGGAGCAATTTCAATTGGTTGACCAAATGGACCAGCTATGTTTCCATGAATAGATCTCCAAAACCAATCGTATTTTTTATTAGCCATCTCAAGAGCTTTGCCAGCGCCTATGCCCTCTGATAACAATTTATTATAGTATTTATTTCTATGTCCAAGTCTTAATGCTTCTAATAAATCTGGCCTATACTGTTTAGCAAGAGAATATACTAAAAAATTATCAAAACCAGCTAGTGCAGCTCTAATTTCGCTTTCACTAAGTAATACATATCCCACCCCTCCTGCAATAATTGTTGGCTGTAAAGGTATGCTTATCTGAGGAAATTCAGAAACTTGTATTAACACACATATTTGTCCTGTCCACGTATCTAAATATACTGGTCTAATTTTTCTAAAATCTGTATTCTTTTCCGATACATCTAATTTTAACTCTTCGTCTTTAACATAACCAAAGAATGGACATATAGCGTCTTTAAACAAAGGGAAGAATCTTAAGCTTTGTCCCATGACTGAGCCGTTATTAAATTTAAAGTTGTCAGCAGAGTTGGGGTCATTAGATTCTATAGGGTCTGATTGCAACGCAGTTATACTGTTATAATAGTTTCCAGCATTTTGAGCAGCCTGCCGAGAGCCAAGTACATCAGCGTCTGAATAGCCACCATCTATAGTGTCAAAATTATTGCCTGCAATTGAATTGGCTATACTCTCGTTGGCACTATATAAATCTGTTTGATTGGGATTTATGTGTTTTGAGACTATAGGATTGTTAGTAGAAAATGCAGAAGGAAACCGATATTTACCGTGGTGGAATCTGTTTAGATTTCCTGGATTGTTGCCTAATGCGTCATAGTTTACGAACTCTCTGGTTCTGCTATTAAAAATTAAATTAGTTTGAGTATAAGCAAGTCTTGTACTTTTAACCTGTAATAATCTTTGCTGATTGCCGCCTATTACAACGCTTTTTAAATTTTTATCATTTTTTTCTTTACCGTATGAAGCAGAAGATACATTAAATCCTTCACACAATAACTTTTTGACTGTATTCGGTATTTTATTAGCTACTGGTTGACTATTTCTAGATATCAACTTCAATTTAATTACATTGAAAATTCCTGTAGAAGTAGTGACAGGATTTAAATCTATTGTAAAATCATATCCAGACTCTTCCGTTACTTTTGTAATGAAGTCAGTAATACTTATAACCGGTTCTATCATGCGGAAGTCGTCTGGTATTACAGAATGTCTTAACTGTTGCAATTCGCTTAGATCTAATACAAATTGACATCTATCAACACCATCAGCAAAAGTTCTGCTTGGCGGCACTATACCAAAAGTATTAAAACTAGATGAGATATTTTGGAAAGTATCAGTCGTCTGAGGTGTTTTGGTTAGTATTCTAAAAAAGGGAGAAAACGCACTTTTAGGGGCATAGCCGCTTTGAATGCTACTAAAACCATTTTCTCCAGCATTACTAGTTAATACAGCCAAAGCATTTATAATGGCATTAACAGATATCCCCTTATCGTTTCTATTAGCTGCTCCGAATGATCCAACACCAAAAGAGTCCATAAAACCGTAAACATTAAATACGTTGGGAATATTACCGTTATATAATCTGCCAGTATAATCTACATTATCACCGACCCAATTTCTAGGACCTCCATAAAAACTTTCAGCGCCCTTAATTTTACTATATACAGCACCAGAAAATTTATCTAAAATCATATAACAATTAGATAAAACACTTTTCATATCTTCAATCGTAACACTAATAGTGTCTCCAGATTCAGATTGGTTTCTTGTCCAACTTTGTATTATACCTCCAAAAGAAAAGTCTCCGGCTTTAAAAAATACAGGACAATTTATAATATCATAACCAGGATTCAAATTAGTTTGATTCTGTTGAAAGATATTAATATAAGAACCGTCCCTATTAAGCCTATTTGTTGTGCCTAAAAATCCAGGATCTGGATTAAACCAATATTCTGACAAAAAACAGTTTGTTTTGCCACTGTTAGGAATTACAGAAGGATTAGCATGAAATTTGTAGTATACTTTTCCTAATGTTTGCCTGTCTCTTTGATCATAAATAGACGAATCGAAAGGAGTACCGTCTCGCAACATATAACAATTATCGCCAATACAATCATGATAATGATTACTTGGTAGTTCTCCTCCTTGATAATTAGCAAATTGTGACGCTATAGGAGCTCCATTGGCATCACAAAAACTAGAAACCTTATCTTCAATCAAGTTTACACTGAGCTGAGATGGTTGGCTACCCCAACCTAAACTAATATTAAAGTTAGATACACTTGCTCCTAAAAACAATGTTTGGGCAATTTTTTTATCTATATTACATTTTTGCGTAGGCATTATGTATTCCTAAAGTCTCTAGATGCATTACATGGCTGATATACGTAGCCTAATGATAATGTATATTTTCCTTGGGTTGGGTTCCAGTTTTCTTGGTTGTTTACGACAAATACTTTACCTGTATCATTAATTCTTGCGGGATTAAAGTAAGCAGATTGTTGATCTCCATATGGTTTTAAGCCTTCTATAATACCGGTAATAGTTTGATAAACATAACCCCCATGATACAGAGGACAATCAGGACTACTCATTAACAAACCATTCATATGTTTAGGAGGAATAACATTAACTTCAATAGTGATATTTTTCTTGGCCGATGTAATTGTGCCCAAATCTTGTAATACAGGACCAAGTGTTCTACCAAGAACAAAAGATTCTGCAAAAACATCATTGGGGAAAGTAGTATCAACAGCTATATTTGAACTAATCACACCAGTAATAAAATTAGGTTTATTATTAAACTGATAAGTATAACTTAAACTTCCTTTTCTGGTATTGTGTGCTTCGCTCGTACTAATGGGTATAATATTAAGTTGTGCTTCTTTAACATACGTTGGATTCCTAATCTGTGGCGCATTAGAAGTGTCGATCTCAATTGGCACAACACCAAATAGTTCGGCTACAGTACTATTATCTAAGAACTCTTCTTGATAATAACCGTTATTTAAGCCCATGCTAGCTCTACTATATATGCTAGGTTTTACATCATATAAAAATCCACTTAATGCATTCTCATATCTGTTTTTTTGTATACTTGCCTTATCTGAACCTAATACGTTTACAGCTGCAGAGCCTAAAGACGCATTTTCCATTTGGTCGTAGTCAATATTAATCAAATTTTCATTATTAGGAGGTAGGCCAGAACCCGACATAGCTGTAAACTGTTTTAATTGTAAACCTCTAACTTCTCCCTTAACGGTCACAGACTTGACATAATTTTCATCCGTAGACACATCAATATCGTAGTCCTCGATATACCTAATAGCGGTAGGCATAGCTAACCAGGATTCAGCAACACTATAACTGCCTGCAGAAACACTATAATTAATTGTTCTTACATGATTATATAGATAAGTATCTACATCTAAACCTAAACTAGCATAATTGCCATTACTAGAAAAAGCAGGAACTCCACTATTCAAAGTATTAGAAGAATTATTTTCATTGTCAAAAGCTGTAGGTAGCTTAGATTGTACCCATCTTTTAGCTTCCTGAAAAGAAGTATTGAAACCTCCGTCAGTACATCCGCTAATACCTGTAGGCGGTAATCCTACAGCAGACAGTTTTCTAGAAATCTTATATCTAGGAACGTCTATAAGATCGATTTTATTGTTTTCTTTGGCAAAGTTTCTGTCTATAGGAACTGTAGAATTAGTTAAAGGACTATGTAATTCTGGTTTACCGTCTATATTTTGAGAATAGTTGATATAAACATAATCTTCTAAAGGCTCTATGCTCCAATCGTCGCTTGTATTTTTAACAGAAAACCCGTGTGTTCCTGGTTCAGTAAAGCTTAAATCTATAGTATAGTCAGCAACCTGAACAAAATTATCTTCTGAAGATAAATCAATACTATCTACTCTAACATTATTTTGTTTAAAAAAGGCTTCACCATCACAGAATATAGATAAAGTACCAGCACTACATTCTGAAAAAAGTCTCTTAAGCTCCTCATGAGCTCCTACTAGCCCTTTAATTCCCGTAGTGTCTGGAGTTACATCTTGGACAAAATTTCTATTAGGACTTCTAACTATTTTGCCGATTAATTGTATTTTTCTATCTATGCTATCAAGTTGTCCAACATCACTTCTGTTATAGGCACTACTAAGAGATATTAAAGGAGTTGGTCCAACAATCTTATGTAAACCCGAACCATTAAATTCTATAATTACTTTTGGGTCCGGCAGAGAGACCTCTTGCGTATCAAAATTAAATGCTTGAAATTTATCATATACCATTTATTTTATCCTTAGGCTATCTAAAACAACCCATCTCCATCAGGGCCAACAGAAACAGCTGTAGGAGCATCATTAGATTGTGTCGCATAAGTATAATAATCTGTACCATTATAGTATGCAGATTTTACCCATTCGTCTTCATCTGGTAAGTAATAATCTGAATTAGCATTTGTGCTAAATGTGCCAGTAACTGCGCCATTCAGTGTATATGCCCCATTTTCTGTTGTAGTAAGGTCTTGAGATCCTGTGGGTGCTCCATTATCTAGCCAGTTACAATATCTTGCAGCACTATGCCAACTTATATAATTAACAGGATTATTGAATTTGTCTGGTCTACAAACATAAGTATAAGAACCTGAAGAACCGAATCTTAATATGCCACCAGTTGTCTGACCGGCCATATTGGTATTATATAATGCGTAGGTGTCTGTACTAGCAATACTGTTTAAAAAGTCTACATATTGTGAATTTGTAATTAAGAATTTAGAAATCATATAAAGATAATCTATTCGACCAATTCCACTAGAATGATTAGCGTTCGACCTATCTATAACGTTTACTAGAGGAATTCTATTACTAGATGTTCCAGTTTTAGCAGCAATTCTTAAGCCCACATAACTTTTTGGTGCTGTAGGACTATTCAAAGTTCTGCTACTGATAGCGAGATCTAATACATTACCGGATCCATACCAACCTCCTCTGGTCACTATATTTCCACTACTGTCTGATGTGCTTGTCCACTCTCTAACTAAACCAGATTGATCAAATGTTCCATAATAACTAGGACCACCATTTGTCCCAACATTAGTTACGTTTGCTCCGCTAAACATGGCTCTATTTGTTCTGTTTACAGGAGTAATGGTTGGTGTTACGGTTGGCGTAATAGTTGGTGTTATACTAGGAGTTATGCTAATAGTAGGAGTAATAGTTGGGGTCAAACTAATAGTTGGTGTGATACTAGGTGTTATAGAAGGTGTTACAGAAATTGTCGGAGTAATCGTAGGAGTTAACGAAATGGTTGGGGTTACGCTTATGGTTGGTGTGGTTGTTGGTGTTGCAGTCACGGTTGTTGTTGGAGTATTTGTAATAGTAGGAGTTACAGATATAGTAGGAGTTAATGTTGGGGTTAGACTAAGTGTTGGAGTTAATGTAGGAGTTACTGTAATTGTTGGCGTTATGGTCGGAGTAACAGTATTAGTTACGGTAATAGTAGGAGTTAAAGAAGGAGTAACAGAAACAGTTGGTGTTATAGTTGCCGTTACACTAGGAGTAATACTAGGCGTAATACTAGGCGTAGGTGTTTGTGTTGGAGTAGGAGTAACCGTAGGTCTAAATGTAGTAACGCAATTTTTTACTAACTGCATTCCTCCATGACCATTCGAAATAACTAAAAGCCTACCGTCTTCTGATAGAGAAAGATGTTTTGCTTGATAATCTGAATTATTTATGGTTGTGGAAACAGATGGGGCAGTAGGACTAGAAAGACTATAAGAAGATATGCCAAAATGAGAATTAGCAACAAACAAATTATTATTATTCCAATCTACAGTATTATAAACAGAATTACCAGAAGTGGATAAAGTTGATTGTATAGTAAATCCTGCCGTATTATTGGCTATAGTGACATCACCCGCTGTGTTGGTAATATAAAGATAGCTATTTGTGGCAGCTATAGATGTAGGATATAGATAATCATAAGTGGCATTATCTCCTAGAATCTCTGTTGTTGTAACATTACTACTAGTTAAATCAGAAAGAGTAATTCTGTAAAGATTTAAGCTGGTTGAGCTCCTCATTGCAATATAAACATAATCATCATCATAAATAGATAATGAATTTTTATTATAAGTATTGAATGCAATGTTAACGTTTGGCAACGAATCATTTAAAACAGTATTATCACTAATGTCCAAAGCTATAAATATACCCTGTTTAGAAATTATGTAAGCATGACTTCTAGTGTCTAATATTTGTATATCGGCTACGCCTTCGCTAGCGTTTGTTAATATAGATGACAAGCTAATGTCAGTAACAGAAGTTGGATTTAAAGGATCTGATATATTATATACGCTAATGGTTTTTCCATTGGCTATATACAACCTTTGTCTTTCATGAGATATTGCAATTTTAGATATATTTTGATTTTTTAATATATACTTTTTAACAAAAGGAGTATCTAAATTAGAAATGTCTACAACCTTAACACCATGATATCCGTCCGCAACATATAATACGGTACTTGCTTGATTAATCAAACACATTTCAGTATCATAAAGAGCTAAATCAGAATATATATTATTGCAGTTTTTTAATGTTGGAGTAGGCGTCAAAGTTGGTGTTGGACTAGGAGAAACACTTGGCGTAATACTAGGAGTAGTAGTAACGGTAGGAGTAATACTAATCGTAGGAGTAATAGAAGGAGTAATACTTGGTGTGACACTTGTGGTTGGTGTGATTATTGGAGTATTGGTTAATGTAATAGTGGGTGTAATAGTTGGTGTTGGTGTTGGTGTCGGGCTTGCTGCGAAAAAATCAATATTGATATTAACACAATACAAATAAGCATTATCATTGTCATAATTATCTGAATTTGGCAATAGCCACAATCTACCATTCGTATTATCTGGTACACTAAAAGCTTTACTGGATCCTGGGCTGGATGGAGAAACATCTATATCAAATCTGTTAGCTATGGTTGGATCAACACCTAATGGTAATATTGTAGCATATAATTTATTTATGTTACTATCTGGTAGCCCTTGAACACTAGAGCAAGTATCTGTTGAATCCCCAAATAAAGAGATGTTATCCTCTCCACTAATAACGTCTCCGTCTTCAGTAAGCAAAGAAGAACTTTCATTACAAATACAACCTCTAGTACTTATAAATACAATATCTTTTTGATGAACATATAAGCCAGTATCTGTCCATACTAATGGGTTGTTGTTTCTGTTGTTTTTAACAGATATTTCTCCGGACAAACACCTTCTAATAAAAGGCTCAGATCTACAATTAGCGATATTGTTTGGTATGTCTGGTAAATTTGTGTCTACTGCGGTACTAGGAGTAGGTGTTGGAGTAGGTGTGGGACTAGGACTTGTGTTGGTGCTTGATTCTGATTGTATATTGATATCTCCACCCATACCACTGTGATTACCACAATAATAATATATATTGTCAGGAGTAGATGAGTCTATAGTAATTTCTACGTAAGATCCAGCTGTGCCAGGAATTCCCACACTATTAACGCCATTTACATATTCTGTTCCGGAATTATGAGTGCCATTACTGGTTGTAGAAAACTTTAAAGGATGATTAGAATTGCTGCTGTCAGACAAATCAAATTTATAGGTATTACCTGCTACAAACGTTAAGTCTGGACTAACTGCTTCGTTAATATGGTATTTGTTACCATATCCAAATTTGTTGTTAGCGGATAAAACTATAATATTATATAATATATTTGCCATAATAATTCGTATTGCTAGTAGGGACTATAGGGGGGTGGAGGAGGAAGATCTGGCGGTGGACTTGCTGGAGGTGGACTTGCTGGAGGTGGACTTGCCGGTGGAGGACTTGCTGGCGGAGGACTTGCTGGCGGAGGACTTGCTGGTGGATTTATTGGAGGAGTACTTCCTGACGGAGGACTTGGTGGAACTGTGACAGGACTATTACCCCCAGGAACAGAACCTTCTACAGCTGGTTCTCCCAAAGATACTTCGCAAAGGCCAATAGCTCTTGGAGATGGTGTTGTCCAAGTACCATTTGCACCAACTTTATATTGTAGACTACAACACTTATTATCATTTATCCAATTAATTAAATCATTTTGGATGCCAAAGCGAGGTCTAGGATCTAAAGAAACATAGATTCTAAAAGTGCCGTCTTGTTTTTGCACAATTTTAGTAATATTTTGATCTTCACAATCTACCCTCTCTAATACACATTCTTCTCTATTTCCACAATTTACGACTCTTGACTCAGTTATTGTTTTCCCTGTAGACAAAGACGTTAAAGTATATTTTAAAACAAAAGTATTGATTCCTGTACTATGATATATAGTATATGTAATAGCCTGATATACTTTGTCATCATGTGCTATAGGCAAAGACTCTGGATTATAAATACTATTAGCAATGCTTCCTGAACCGTTACTAGTGTCTCTAAAATATTTTTGCAAATTACGAGATTCGAAAGTAATTTCATTATCAAATTGTGTAGACCCTAAATCATTGAAATCTAAAATCTGTATAGCTATTTTACCATATTGGGCGTGTAGTGCTTCAAGTTTTAATTTATATTTTTGACATGGTACTAGATTATCTAAATTTAAAGTTTTACGAGTATATCTATACTCGCTAGGGATACCTATACTCGTCAAGGTTGGAGTAGGAGTAGACGTAGGGAAAATTGTAGGCGTTATACTTGGAGTAACACTTATGGTAGGAGTAACTGTAGGAGTTGCAGGAACTGTACCCGTAATTGATGGCGTTATAGTAATAGTTGGGGTAACAGTAGGAGTAGCAGGTATGGTCGCAGTAGGAGTTGCTGTTACACTAGCTGTCGGTGTAACAGGAGGGGTAGAGCTAACAGTTGGGGTTAACGTAGGTGTAGGAGTAACTGTTGGCGTAGGTGTTGGAGAAGCGGGAGGAAATACCTGTGCAGTTGTTGTAGATAAATCATATACTCTAAGTGTTTTTTGACCACTACTACCTTCAAAATTTACATATAAAAAGTCTTCATCTGGATTATTTGTTTTTATATATATGTTAAAAAGTATATCAACATTGGATTTGGTATTGTCGTTATCGTCTATGTCAGCAGGTATTAATATTCGACAATATTGTTCTCTTCCTAAAGAAGTAGCATCCAACCCTATAATTTTACCATCCCCAAATTCATTAATTGTGGCTATAAATAATGTATCACTAGCAGCATGATAAGCCGTAGAAACAACTTCTTCAGTATTTGAATCTAGAAAAGTTCCATTAATAGGAAACATTTCTACTATCGCACTAATATTTACAGGATTAATAGCATTAAATACCTGTTGAGAAAAAGTCTCGTATGTAAAAGCTATTCCTGATTTTAACATTGGATAGCATAATAATGCAGGTCCACGATCTTGGGTAGTATTTCCTGACGTAGTACGATACAGTCTTATATGCCTAAAAGCGGGTGTGGTTATATTAAGATTTAAAAGTCTATTAACATTTGCTCCTAAATCACTTTCTTCAAAAGGCAATATAGAAGAAGGATTATAATCAAAAGTCTTCGGACTACCGGGCACGCCAATGCCCTGATTAAACGAACCATTACTTTGGCCTAATGCAACATTTCTATTAGAGTTATAATAATTTATATTAGTGCTTTTTGGTTTTTTATCTAATATAAATTCATCGCCTCGTCCAACTTTAATCATGCCTCTCTGTACAGTACCCATCGCACCAGCACCAGCTATATGGCTATTTCTTATTCCAAGCACATTCATATCCGCAGCACTATTGGTAATAGAGTCCGGATCTACTAATAAATCTTGTTCAACAGTAATCTCAGGACTTAACCGTAGCTCATAGACATATCTGCCTAAATCCTCGTTTTCGTTTAGCATAAACTCAATACTAACCGCAAGAGTACTTTTATATGTAGCCATTTTTATTCCTGTGTTTGACGCCACGTATTGTTTTTTATATTTTTAATATACATAATTTTTAACTTTTTTACAGTAATGAACTTTGATCCAAACCTTCACAAGTGCCGCCTTCTTCAAATTCACAATTATAAACATTGAATACAGAACCACTAAATCTGTTAGCATCAAAATATTCTGCACAACCAGTTTCGAATATATTCATAAAGTCACCAGTGTCTTTTGTACACATAGTATTATCTACAACTGTAGACGTACCAATTAATTTTGAACTACAAATACGAATCCCCTTTTGCCACTTATAGTGTGTGGCGACTCCGTCAGCACCCACACTAGATATAACCTGTTGACACTGAGCACAATTTTCACTTCCATTACCAACAGGCGCAGCAGCTCGACAATCAGCTAATAATTGTTCTGTGCGATTAAAAGTAGAACCTTCAACCGCATATTCTTTTGTGCTACGAATAGTAACGCAATATGAACAGGTGCCAGTAGCTATACTAGCAGGAGCTGATGCGGGAGGAGGACTAGGAGCAATCAGATTACTAGGCGTAGGAGGAGTTACTATCGTTTCATCTACTGTAAGATCATGGATATTAATGAAGAAATTTAAACGCGGGTAGGAGGTGAGCGTACTAGGGACATTCTTTCTATGGTCGCTAATATTAGCATGTAAAACTGAATATAATTGAGAAGCTGTTGCAAGGCTAGAGATATCGCTATATTTTATAGTTTGTACTAAATCTATACTATTATCGTCCTCGTCATATGCATAATTATATATATTCTGCTCACTAAAGCAAATAAAACATAGGTATCTTAGATTTTGGTTTGTTTGATAGCCTCCGCTAAAAACTAAAACTTTTGTCATTTTAGCATATTCATTTTCTGTAGTCGTTGTTTCATTTCCGTCTTCGTCTGTTACTGTGCGAGTAACGTCTTCTGATGGCCGTAAAGTAGTTAAAGGCTGCCAGGAATTACTGCTGCTTCTCCAAAAATAAATTTTAACACCTTGAGACCCATTAGCTACGGCCATAAGTTGTTTTTCCGAAGATCGATCTATATAATAAGATGAATAATAATCTAAAGAATATGGAGTGTCTTCATAATTAAATTCTTGTATTAGATTTAAATTTGTACGATCAACCGTAATCAATCTATCAAGTTGTAATTTCCCTACGTGTCCACTTAGTCCTTGATGTAACAGAACCATTTCTCCTCTAGTTAAATCTCTTTCTAATAGCATAGCAACGGGACTTGGAAGAGAAGTGAAAGGACTATAAAGAGGAGCATAGTTAACACCATCTACAGTGTCCTCCTCGTAATAGCTAGATGCAACAGAACCATCTGATGATATGGGATCTTTACCTAACATCCTAAAAGGTCTAGGCTCACTGTGGGAGTCTACAGAAATTTGTGAGGATGTAGCACAAGCGACTAATTGTGTACCCTCTTCTTCTATTTCATATATGTATATTAAATTCCTAATATTTCTAGCCGTTCGATCATCAATATATTCTATATCGTCTGCCTTACGTCGACTGATGATTGTTGAACCATCTGCATTTGTAAGCCACTGATATGCTTTATTATAAACAACATAAAGTAAATTATTATCCAAAACACGAATTAAATAAGGCACTGTGGGCGATCTACTTACAAAACCAAAATCTACACTATCTATAGGCAGGTCGTTACCATTCCATACGCTAGGCAGTTGATGAATGTTATTGAGTATGACAGATTGAAAATTATTGGAGAGCGAAAATATAGACAAACCTGTTTGATTTCTCAAGGTGTCATTATTGGACGAGTCTTTATATACATTATTGCCAGCATATAAAAGTTCGTTCGATCCACTAGTATGTCTTTCTAAACAGGTATAATTAGTGCGTGGATTTGGATTGTAAGAACATCTTTGAGAAAATGTTTGAGATGCTTTGTCAAAATATATGCCTTTTATAGTGTCGTGCAGTCCATCTCCATTAGATGTCGTAAAAAAGATAATACTATTGTTTTCGTCGAGAATAACATTAGCAATAGTGTCCATTCTACTATTATCTCCACTATCTACAATATATTCTGCTATTTTTTTAATGTCTGTTACATCAGATATATCTACAGCAACTATTTTAGCTGCGGATACGATATCGGCACCAGAGCCATTAGCGCCAAACGCTTTATCATAAATTAGATATACTATATCCTGTTGTTCATCTGCAAGTATTGCCTCAACTTTGCGGGTAGCAATATTATCTGACCAACCAGGAGTTAATGATGTGGTAGTTGTAGAAACATTATCTGAAGAAGAATTATCTCCACCATGATAACTTAATGATTGAATATTACTAGACGGTAAAGCAGAGGCATTCGATGGTGTTCCTGGGGGTACCTCATAAGTAACAGCTTCAACATGATCGAAATCTAATTTAATTGTTGTTTGATTATTATAATCTATTTTCCAAAAATTTATAGTTTTGCCTATGTCAATAGATGTTCTGGTTTCAGTACCGTCTGCAGTTCTAGCGATCAAAGGATCAAATTGAACAGGATATCTGCTCTGTCCAGCTACGCAAATTATATCAGGTCGATTGTTTTTGTGTTTTACAAATTCTGCTAAATAAACTTCCGACAAGTTACAACTTGCATCATTTATGAATTGACTTCCCTCTCTTCGACAATCATTAAACACATATGCAAAAGTATCATCTGCTTTTAGAATATAATAAACATCAGGATTCTCTGATTGATTATATAGATCTCTATTTAAATTAAATTCACCCATGATTATAGTATCATGCGTAAAAGTTGTATTTTCTGAATCTGTACTAGAGAACAAAGATTGTGTTGGTGGGCTAAATTCCTCTGTTGTAGGATTTGTAGCTAAATCATAATTTGTAGGTTGTAAATTATCAACACCTGTAGCATTTCTTCGTCTTGGTACCGGAACAATACCGTCGTTTCCACCACCAACATGGCTTCCTCTATTCATAGATAAGAAATAGCTGGGATATTTTTTAGAAAATATCAGATTAGAGGAATAGGTACTATTTGCGCGATCTCCTAATACTAAACCTATGTGGCCTCTATTAGTATCTAATCGATCAGCATCGGTTGGTATAAAGTTCGTATAATCTGGAAATTTATATTGTGTCATAAATGTTTCTTCTCTAATTAAACCCTTGATTCCTTATCAATAAAATACACCTTTATTGAGCTGGCTCTTCCTTTCTCAGAAGCATTAAATGGTCTAGCCCATAGCTAATATCTACAAAATCATTAATATTTGCACTTCCTTCAGCAAGCCAAGGGATTCCCATAGCTTTATCTACAGCAGCACAAGAATTTCTATATCCTTTATCTAAACCAAAATGAATAAACCGACCGCCAGTATCAATCAATCCAATTCCATCTTTACCTGCTGCCACATTCTCCGATCTCAAATAGTAATATGTATATGCAATACTGGTGGCTTCAGTACCTGAATAGGATTTAGTATATCCTGATGGCGTGCTAACATTTGCTTTTAATGTTCCATCACTATTGACTTCTACAGATAAAATACGAGTGTGTTGTTTGAAAGCCTTAAATACAACCGCATAATTATTATTGATAGTATTGTTGCCAATAACAGTAACTGTTTTAGCACTAGCATTAACAGCGATGACCTGTCCTTTCTGGCTGCCCGTACCCCAAGCTCTCGTAGGACCTATTTGCAGCCACATTCCCGACTCTACACCTTCAACACTGTTCAGAGTAATTGTCGTTCTATTATTAACAGAATCATAGACAGAATTTGCAGCAGTTGTTGTGTATAAGAAATTGAAATTTATAAAATATCCTTTTTTAACTTTTGATGAATATGAACTAGGTATATTGTCTATAAACGATTGATTTTTTACAATACTTCCTCTAAATCCCGTATAGAAATAAGGAACATAAACAGGAGCAATCATCATTCTACCATCAGCAACATACGGACCAACAGTACCAGTTGAATTATGAGTAGAACTTAATAAATTACCTGCTTGACCATAAGATCTATCTCCCCAAACCCAAACTCTATTTAAAACATCAACATAACCACAATTAGATTTGGATCTTACTGGAGGCTTATTGGCATCTTCTCCAGGTTGACAAGCTCTAGTTCTACCATTGGTAGTGCATGGGTATTGATATACATAATGATCAGCACAATTAGATGCAAAAATAAATTTAGCTGGATACGCAGATAAATTGGATGTATTCAAAACATTGAAACCATATCTGGCATGATCATTTTTATTTGTATTTGGGTTCAAACCAAGACCCAACTGACCATCAGTATTGTCTCCAGTTACTATGATATTGCCGTCTGTATCCATTGCCATAGTGTGATATGGCCCACAAGCAACTTGAGCTATTCTAGCATTTTGATTACTGTTAATATATCTAAAAGACGATACGTATGGCACAGAACTAGGTAAGCCTAATTGACCTCTAGCATTGGATCCCATCCCATACATTTTGGAATGTCTTACGATTATCACATGGTCTGCTCCAGCAGATATTGAATTAATATTGGTAGGAGGATAAGTATTATTAGGAGCTATAGATTTTTCTAGAATTAATTCTTTTTCATATTTTACACATTGATATTGATGACGGGCCGAAGCAGAACTGTCAAAACCAAAAGTATAAAGTTCTCCCCTATCGTCTAGTAAAAATACTGTATATGTCGCTTTATCTGCTAAATTAGCTCCTTGATGATTGTATGTCATTATTGCAGCATCTACAAAACTAACATTTACAGGATTATATGTGCTTCCTGATAGAGTATATGCTTGTATTTTGCGCATATGATCTAACTCATCAGAACCACCACCTGTTGCAGCTGTTTTATATCTAATTATCACTACTCCACTGCCGCCAGATGCTCCAGTGTAAGCAGAGGATCCACCTCCACCACCACCAGTATTAGCAATGCCATCGGTACCAAGATGTGGAGAGGCATTACTTGCTCCTCCGTCGCCACCACCTCCGTTGCCACCAAGACCTCTATTAGCAGTAGTATATCCTTGTCTTTCCTCTGGACCTTTACCGGAAGAACCACCGCCACCTCCAGCATAATAAGAATTTGTTCCACTTATATCAACTTGTAAACCAACTCCTCCATTTGGGTCTGTTCCATAATCGTCGGAACCATTCATATTAGGAGAGTAGCCACCTGTTCCAGCCGCACCAGCTCCACCACCACCTCCTGTATTTCTAGGATCATTGGTGTTAAGGTTTCCAGTTCTACCTCCAGAATTACCCTGACCAGAAGTTCCCGCACCAGCTGTTGGATTATTACCCCTAGAATTATAGGCAGAACCTCCACCAGAACCACCAGAGCCACCATTTCTAGTGTGACCACCATTAGCACTTCCTCCTCTACCACCACCCAAAGCTGTTAGGGAAACAGAAGGGCCTATAATAGAAGAAGAACCTCCTTGAGTGGCGTTTGACGCTGGACCGGTACCAGCACCTGAACCTCCGGCACCAACAGTGACATTATATGTGCCACCAGTCATTGTTTGGTTTGTCTCATAAATTAAACCACCACCACCGCCACCACCACCTCTGTTTGCACCACCACCTCCACCACCGCCAACAATCAAAATATCAAACTCTGCGTTAGCAGGAGCGTTGTTAATATTAAATACTCCGTTTTGTTTGAAGGTATGTATAGTATATTGTCCAGAAGTAGTTATTTCGCCACCAGTAGCACTCAAAGATACTAAAGAACCAGCGTCAAATGGTCCATAATTACTATTACCCGTATAATAAGCATCGCCATCACTATCTATGGTAATAGTTTGGTATTTACCAGCAATAACTTTTATAGCACTATCGTATTTTGTACTGGTTAAAGCTGGTGGGGTGCCTGATCGAACCATCTTCTTTGCGATAGAAGTGCTTTGATTCATTAAGCCAATCGAACGATTTTGTGTACATGGTGCATTAGTAGGGTCCGTAGGTCTGCCTAGTCCGCCAGCACTTCCGCTACTTATTGATGTAATATCTCTAGGAGAATGATATCCCGCTCCAAGCAGAGTATACTCAAATCGGTCTGAATCGGTATATATTATAGGCGAAGACATCTTATATACTTGTCTATAAGCATTGGCAATTTGTGGTACGCTGCTACTCCTTCTTGGTTGAACTTCTAGAAATATATCTTTCCTATCAGATGCTAAATATGCTGTAGGTAGTGTTGAGTAAACAGGACTTGTAATATCTGCACTACTAGATGCAGTAGCTGCGCATCCATTAGCTATAAGAATATTTTGATACGATATAGCATCGGTTCTGTTAGAGAATACTCTATTTAAAGTGCTGTCTGTTGGACAACGAACATTAAAACCTAAAGGAGAAAAATAATCAGGAATAGAGGTAGTAGTTGAAAGTAAAAATTCTTTAGTGAAGCCATCCTCATTTGTTTTTAATGGACAAACGGCAACGTTATTTAATTGTACAAAATTTCTTAGTTGTCCAGAACCTCCTCTTCTCCCAAGATCTGCCGTAGTATCAAAAGAAAGTTTTATATTAGAGTTCTCTCTAAAGTAGTGTTCAAAATTAATAATTTTTTGATTCCATACTATCTTTAAATAGGACAATGTAAAATCATTCTGAGTTCTAGCTAAGTATGTTACGTCATTTGCCGTATTATGGAACGTCCCAGTTTTAAATCCTCCTGTATTATAGTCTGAAGCATAAAATTGATCATATCTATCAGTATTGTTTTGTCTGTGTATAGCAATTTTCCTTAGCCCTGCACTACCTCTAATGGAAACTGGATTATCATCACTACCTTTTATTACAGACGGCTTGCCTTTATCTTTTACGTCGACAACATATACATTGCCTGAACTATCTCCGACATACAACTCGTCCGCAGAATTAGGATATATGATCGCAGGTGGTGGCGGAGGAGGAGGAGGACCAGCAGGAGTAGGTGTGGGTGTCGGGGTAGGTGTTACAGATGGGGCAACTGCTACCGTAAAATTCGCACCATACAAAATAGGTGCTCTATAGCCTTGACTATTGGCATCTATCTGTGTAGCAGTACTGCTGAATGTTTTGGTTAATGATCCTCCTGTAGTATTCTGGAACCAGCCCTGACCGACTCTTGCTTCAATCCAACTGTATGATGGATCATTGACATTATTTAAAGTAAATCCAGATGTAATTCTATTTTCTTGTCTACCTATTGGTAAGTTGAAGGACTTATCGGGCATAGTAACAACCAAATTCTGCGTGCTGCTACTATTTAAGCTAGGAATAAGATTGAAACCATGACCTACCAGTACAGAAAAAGTACCAAACTGAGTAGATCTCATTCCGTTTGAAGCACTAGAAAACTTAATATCTCCAACACTACCAGTTGGAATTTCATCTGATACATATACTTCCCATCTGCCCCAATAGTTACCAAATCCGGTACCAAGAGGAGCCCCTAAAGGCTGTTCTCCATATCTGATACAATTATATTCAGTACCATTAACATCTATAGTTGCTGAAGTACGTACCTCACCTGCAGGAAAATATGTAACCAGACCCCACAAAAAGATACGACGGTTAGGAGATGTAGGTCCTAAAGACTGAGAGAAAAATGTTTTTACACCAGACTTGCCAAGATAATGAGGGTCTAATGTTCCTAAATATTGTACTGTTCCATTGGTTCCTATAATTGGGGGAGGAGGACTTACTGGCGGCGGACTTACTGGCGGCGGACTTACTGGCGGCGGACTTACTGGTGGAGGACTTACTGGCGGAGGACTTACTGGGGGAGGACTTGTAGTAGAGCATACAGCATTGGTTCGTGTCTTGGTACCCTGTGTGTGTGTCGTGCCTGATATAACACTAGATGGAGTAATTTCAATAGTATATCTATGAGTAGACTGAAATGGAGGGAATGGACCAGCATAACCATCACCATTCTGTTGAGCTCCCCACGTAATCGAATTAATAGTACCTCCTGAAATTTGTCCACTAGATACAGAGTTGGCGTTGCCGTTAATATTTATAATATTCCAATGTATACTATCACCAGCGTCAATATCTTTCATAACTAATGAAAAAGTCGTATTACTACTATTACAACTTCCACCAAAAGTAGTGTTCCAGGTAACAGTAGGAGAGAGATTGCTTCCGCAGCCATAAAAAGGATGGTTATTAACTACATTTAAATTGAACTCAACATTACTAACAACAACAGAATTTGTAACTGGAGATGGAGTACTACTAGTAAGTCTAGCTAAAGCCCCTGCAACATTTAATCTACCTTCACTAACAACAGGTCTGTGTTCTTCCGCGCCCGGTACTAGAGTATGTCTAAAAGCATCAGTCTGAGTTGCCGATTGAATGATAGCATTACGAATATCACTAGCGCTAGCATTTGGTTGAGCAGCAGCAAGTAAAGAAACAGCACCAGCAACCATTGGGGCTGCCATACTGGTTCCGCTCATATTCCTATAATTTGTATTACTGGTACTACCCAAAGACATAATAGTATGACCAGGAGCAGCAATTTGAACGGACTGCTGTCCATAATTTGAAAAACTTGCACCCTTACCCTCATCTGTCATAGCCGCTACAGCAATACCAACAATATCAGGAAAATTATTCTCATTAGCAAACGCTGCAGGCCAGTAGCTCTGCGGGTAATAGCCGACCTGTCCGGTACTGGGGTCAACGTATCTATAATCAGGAATATTATCAATATCTACGTTGTCATTACCAGCAGAAAATACATATACAATACCTTGGGCACTACCAGCAGCAAAAGCTCTTCTTTTATTGCTGTTTTGATTGTGATAAAAGAGTCCCTGTCCACCAAGGCTCAAGTTAACAGCTCTTACATTCACTCCAGCCTGTTTCTGTGCTGTAATGTAATTAATCATCAGTGCTTGGTCGGCATGTTTGATTAGCATACATCTTGGGCAGG
>CEVS01019194.1_pt1 | contig 57415 bp, 50 predicted proteins | sample 361571 | NCBI WGS metagenome assembly CEVS01 (sample SAMEA2623850, study PRJEB7988) | marine metagenome | isolation source: saline water (ENVO:00002010), including | reverse complement strand
GTATTGGCTACAGCCTGGTTCAAAACCTCTAAGCTGAAAACAGGATCTTGACCTGCAATGTAACAACCAGCACCTCCAGCACTTTGAACACGAACAAAAATTGGCTGTGGATTAGATATATTGCTATAAGGACTTGACAAATTGTTAATTCCTAAATCTGCATCTTCAAAGCTAATGTGGTAAGACACATTATACTCTGTACTTAATTGTGGGCCTAGAATATCAGCTGTTTGTTGATTAAGATCAAAAGATTCAAAACCATCATTACTTGAGTCGTCACAAAGAATCAAATCAGACGCAGGAAAAATATCTGGTGCATCAAGAACTCTGAGCTGAAAAGTATCAATCTCAAAGCAGTCAGAGTCTAGATATTCAAATCTAAGATAGATAACCTCGTTATCCAAGCCTTGGTATGAACCTGCATTAGATATTGGGTTATTGTCGTCTTCAGCGTCTTGTTGGGAGTTATGAAATGTAATTACAAAATCTCCAGGGTTATTGTTTGGAGCAAGAACAGTTGCTTCATTTTGTAATAGATCGAAAATAAATGCACTATTAACAGGATCACATATAAACAAATCTTCAGGTGGATCTCTGACTAGTTCAGGTAGTACATCAATACAGATTTCGTCGGTATAAGTACATCCAAAATTATCCTCAACCGTGTAAGTATAACAAAATTCACCTTCACCAGTTGGGGCAATAGTTATAATATCACCATTGACTTCAACAACTGTCGGTTCATCACCTTCCCAATAACCAGAAACAATTTCAGGAGTAAATGATAATGATGATGGAAGTATACTACTATCAAAATCCAAAGTCCATGAAAATATATATCCATTGTCTAGTCCGATATTATCAGTAATTCTAATTGTCCAACTTCCATTTAAAGAAGACCCAACAAATGCGTCAAATGGCTCAGCAGAAGAATAGGTCCCAGCTGGAACAAAGGAATCAGAATAAGTATTAGGTCCATCTCCGTTAGTAAAAGTACCGCCAGTTTGAATCCCGTCTACTAAACTTGGAAAAGAATTATCTGGAACAAAACAATATTCATAACCAACTCCCTGCGTGGTATTGCTTGACTGACCATCAACTGCACCAGTCGCCCAGGGTTCACCAAGGTTGGCTGAACCTCCGCCTTGATTTTGTAAAACAACAACTGCACCAGATGGAGAAATAAGCTCAATGTCAAGATCTCCAAGGTAAGAGTGTTCCAAAACTAGACAGACTTGTGATATTTGCTCAGCATCAGTTAAGTCTAAATCCGTATCAAAGCAATCCACAATAATTGAGGTCTCATACGAAACACCGCTACCATCTGGTAAAAAAGTGATATCACTTTCTGGAGGTGTACACTCATTCAGATATTGGGTGGGAGTGACACTAGGAGTTATTGTCGATTGATCCCCAAAACAAACAGGGTCTTTTGTGTCATCAGAAACTGAAAAAGTTGGAGTTGTACTTACCCAAATAATTTGATCAATATCATTTGTGTTTTTACAACCCTCAGCAAAAACCGAGGTATTAGTGTCCCAAATGTTTAAGTTTGCTATATAAACTCCAGGTTCATCAAATGAAAAAGTAGCGGTTTGACCACTAATTGTTGTACCATCTCCGGTGTCCCACTGATATGCTGCACCAATACCTCCACCTGGTTCTGAAAATTGGCCACTTCCAGTTAATGTGATTTCTTCTCCAGGACAAACTAAAATAATACCCTCTTGATTTGGAGCAGGAGAAGCAGAATCAAGTTGTGAAGTAATAGTTTGGCACTCAGCTGGAGGGTCTACACATGATATGAAGGCTAACCATCCAGTATTTGTATTAAAATTATTACTAGTAAAAACAATTGTCAAACAACCAGATGTATTAGTCAGCGTAGCATTAACAACTCCAGGACTATCAGTTCCTGAAAACTCTCCAATGAGTGTTGCAGGATCTGATGCATCAGGACCATTGTAGATACTCAAAATATCAGCTGTATTTTGAGTTGCAAACTCAGTAAAATTTAGTTCTATCGATTGACCCGGATTTTCAGGGCAAATGGTGTATGTTAAAATTTCATTATTTAAATAATCGTCACTTGAACCTCCAGAGTCATAGAACAAACCATTACATGTTGTAACGCTGTCATTACTCATGATAAATTCTGGTACTTCAACACAAACTGGAACTGTTCCTGGCTTAAATTGTGGTTCAAGAACACTAATATAATCATCAACTACATCTGTCTGACCCTGCGAAAACATGTATAAACAAGCATCATCTCCATAATCCATATAACTCATTGTAAGTGCATATTCTCCATCAACACATCCGTCAACAGTTCCAGGATTTGGACATCCATAATTAGCATCTGCAATGTTAGGGGTATCGGCAATTCCATCATCGGTTGCACAAGACCCAGAAAAAGGATGTTGTAAATTGTAAAAGTGACCTAATTCGTGTGTAACAGTTCTTCCTTTGTTATATGGTGCTCCTGGAACAACACCTGAGTCCGGACATCCTGCTCCTGAACCAAACGCACCAAGATTTATAACCACTGATTGCCCAGCATTGATGTTTCCGCCAAGTGGTGAATAACCCAATACACCACCTCCAATATCTTTTACTAAAAAGTTCATGTAACCACTCCATGCAGGATCTGCGTCATTACCTCCTCCAAAATCATATCCTATGGTTACTGCAGGTCCGCCTTCAACTAAATCATCATCAGTATCTGCAGGGTGTAGGGCGGTCGCAATGCAAAACTGTATGTTGGCAGCTCCATGATCAACACCTGGGTAAAAAGCACTTGCTGGAGTCCAAAGATTTGCATCTGGATTAGTCGCTGTAAAATCTCCATTTAATATATCAATTTGATTTTGTGCTAAAGCTTCCAAACAGGCCCTATCAGATTCTACTCCTCCAGGAAAATGAACTGCAACAGGAATTACAATGGGATCCATTTGATTAAGGCTAAATTGATTTTGAATTCTTTGATTTACTGCTTGCTTAAATCTTTTTTGATTTAATTCCCATTGCATTGCAAACTCTGGATCTTTCATCATCTCGTCCATATGGGCCTCCATTCCACATTTTTCATGTTGAGCAAAAAGACTAGAAAATACTAGTAAGGTAAACAACAATAAATATTTTCGCGTAATCATTTTGTATTATAATGCTGTGGTTTTATTGTTATAAAAATATCTGTGTTATCAACCCTAATCAATTGAATGGAGGGGCTGTGGAATTTAAAATCATATTTCAAAGGATTAAAACTCAACAAGTCAAAGTATTTGTCTCTTTCTAAATCCTTTACAAAAGCATCAAAAACAGGTATCTCGGATAACATTGTACATGGTTTTTGATACTTTGGATCACTAACCTTTTGTATGAGAACTCGATTGCGCAAAATTTCTTTCACTGCTAACACTCGTGATGGCCTATTTAGAATCTCTTTTTGTAATTCATTACCATAGACCTCCTTCAACATTTGTAGCTCTTTTATAGAGAAACTTTCAGCAGTATTTTTATTAAAAATTATGACTTCAGAATTTTGGGGTCTTTTGGATTTATTTTGAGAATGAATCACCCCGACAGCTAGCAGAAACAAAAAAATATTAAAATGAAATAATTTCATAAAAATTTAGTTTACAAACTCAGCTAATATTTGATGAAACACTGTATTTTCAATGATGGAGAATAATATGTGTTCCCTTTACACATTACTGAGCATATAAACATATGAATTTTTTCAGTATTAACTGTAATGATTTCATGAATAATGTTAATAATGTTAAATGCAAAAGGTGTTAATGTTTAAAATAATTATCTTTGCAATGATTTTACAACTTTAAATAAACCTGATGAAAATTAAATTTACAGAAGAAGAGTTAAAAAAATTTGACCACATGGGAGATAATCACATTGGTACTGGTACGGAAACACCAATTCATAAAGATGCGTTCAAATTAAATGATACTGAAAAAATTGAAATAATTAGAGACGATGTCAAACATATTATGGAAACTCTCGGCTTGGACTTGACTGACGATAGCTTGAAAGGTACCCCAAACAGAGTTGCAAAAATGTTTATCAATGAAATATTTAGCGGACTAAATCCAAAAAATAAACCCAAGGCTTCAACATTTGAAAATAAATATAATTACGGGGAAATGTTAGTTGAAAAAAACATCATTGTTTACTCTACGTGTGAACACCACCTTTTACCAATTGTTGGAAGAGCTCACGTTGGTTACATCTCTAATGGAACAGTGGTTGGTTTATCCAAAATGAATCGAATAGTAGATTATTATGCTAAAAGACCCCAAGTACAAGAGAGACTAACTATACAAATAGTAAAAGAGCTACAAGAGGTTTTGAAAACCGAAGATGTCGCTTGCGTTGTTGATGCCAAACACCTTTGTGTCAATTCAAGAGGAATTCGAGACATTGAGAGTAGCACTGTCACAAGTGAATTTGGAGGTCAGTTCAAAAATAAAAATATTAGGCAAGAGTTTCTGAATTACATTCAACTTGAAACAAAATTTTAATCTAAATACAAAAATGTTCTTGTACGCTAAACATGACATATATGTATACAATTCTATTTCAGGAAAAAAAGAATTACTTAAGCCAATAAATAAAGGGTTTATTGGAATGTATGTTTGCGGACCAACTGTTTACAGTAATGTACATTTAGGTAATCTGCGTACCTTCATGTCGTTTGACATGATATACCGATATTTTAAACACTTAGATTACAAGGTAAGATATGTCAGAAATATAACTGATGTTGGACATCTTGAAAATGACGCAGACGAGGGTGAGGACAGGATTGCCAAAAAAGCTAGATTAGAGCAAATTGAACCTATGGAAGTTGTTCAAAAATATACTGTTGATTTTCACAATACTTTAAACAAGTTTAATTTTTTACCGCCAAGTATTGAACCAACAGCAACCGGGCATATTATAGACCAAATTGAAATTATTAAATCAATCTTAGAAAACGGTTTTGCATATGAATCAAACGGATCTGTTTATTTCGATGTTATAAAATATACTGAATCAAATAATTATGGAATATTGAGTAACAGAAATATTGAGGAATTAATACACAATACCCGCGAACTTGATAGTCAATCTGACAAAAAAAACCCACAAGATTTTGCCTTGTGGAAAAAAGCAGATCCAAACCACATTATGCGTTGGCCTTCTCCTTGGGGATTAGGTTTTCCAGGTTGGCACATAGAATGCACGGCAATGAGTATTAAATATTTAGGCAAACAATTTGATATACATGGAGGTGGTATTGACCTTAAATTTCCTCATCACGAATGTGAAATTGCCCAGGCACAAGCATGGAACGGGTGTAAGCCAGTAAATTATTGGATACACACAAATATGCTTACACTAAATGGCAAAAAGATGGCTAAATCCACTGGAAATAATATTTTACCAAATGAAATTTTAAATGGAAACACTGACCTGCTTTCTAAAAGCTTTTCGCCTTCTGTAGTTAGATTTTTTATGATGCAAGCTCACTATAGAAGTATTTTAGATTTTAGTGATAGTGCTCTTGTCGCCTCAGAAAAAGGATTCCAAAAATTGATGGAAGCCCTCGAAACTATCAAGGCGTTAAAGCCCTCAAAATCTTCAACATATTTTGATGTAGTATCATGGAAAAAACGCTGTTACGATGCAATGAATGATGATTTTAACACACCCATTCTAATTTCAGAATTATTTAGTGCTGTGAAATTTATTAATCAAGTGAATGAAGGTTCCAACAATGTTTGCGAATCAGACTTGAAAATAATAAAAAATACTATGGAGTGCTTTATATTTGATATACTTGGCCTAGAAAATAATAATGTTTCATCCAAAAATACAAAGTTAAATGAAGCGATTGGATTGCTAATTAAATTAAGAAATCAAGCTAGAAAACAAAAAAACTTTGATCTATCAGACGAGATTAGAAATCAGCTTGAAGAAATTGGTATAACTGTTAAAGATGATAAAAGTAAAACAAATTTCTAGATAAATTAATAATGAGATCATCAATTCAATCGGTAATGATTAAACTAATCAAATTTTATCAAATTTGGATATCTCCAATTTTTCCACAAAGATGTAGATTTAATCCAACTTGCTCTGAATACTTCATTCAAGCATTAAAAACTCATGGGCTATTTAAAGGAACTTTGCTAGGAATCAGACGAATTTCAAAATGTCATCCGTGGGGATCTAAAGGAATTGATCCTGTGCCAGCTCCAAAAAAAGAGATTTAATTACAATGTATGAAACATTTTAACTCTAATGCTTAAATAGGATTAATTATGGATTTATTACAAATTGTTTGGGAACCTACATCTGACGGTATTAAGTTATTTGGAAATCTTAAGATTCACTATTATAGCCTAATGTGGATGATAGCTTTTATTTTAGGTTATCAAATCATGAAAAGTATTTTCAAATATGAAAATCAATCCGAAAAAAAGCTAGAAAGCTTATTTATGTATTCTGTTTTGGGAATAATGATCGGAGCGCGTTTAGGTCATGTAATTTTTTATCAACCGGAGCTATTTCGACAAGACTTCCTTAGTGTTTTTTTACCCTTCAAATTTAGTGGTGGTTTTCAATTTACTGGATTTCGTGGACTTGCTAGCCATGGAGCTACGATCGGTATGATTATATCAATGTTTATATACAACAGAAAAGTTTTAAAAAAATCTGTTTTGTGGATTTTGGATAGAGTGGTAATAGCTTGCGCCTTGGGTGGTATTTTTATTAGAATTGGAAATTTTTTTAACTCCGAAATTATCGGTAAAGCTGCCGATCAGGATTTACCATGGGCTGTTATCTTCAAAAATATTGATAATGTACCAAGGCACCCAGGACAGCTTTATGAAGCATTTGGATATATATTTGTTTTTTTAATAGTATATGTTGTGTACTGGAAAACAAAAAAATCAATAAAAGAAGGCTACCTTTTTGGTTTGTTTTTAATTCTGTTAATGACTGTTAGAGTCTATGTAGAAAAATTTAAAATTCCACAAGTTGATGGGCGTGAAGATTGGATATTAGGATTGAACACTGGTCAAGCACTTAGTATACCATTTATATTAATAGGGATATTTTTTATAGTTAATAGCAAAAGGAAATTAAAATCCTGAGAATTCTTTTAAAATACTTTTAAGATTTTTGACCTGCACGCTTTAAAGTATCATGCATTATAGGGGTTGCTATAAATACTGAAGAATATGTTCCCACCAATACTCCAACAATTAAAGCAAACAATAAACCCCTTAATGAATCAGCACCAAATACAAACATTGCTAATAGTACAACTAAGGTTGTAAGTGAAGTATTCAAGGTTCTACTTAAAGTACTATTTAGCGCACTATCCACTATTTTCATAAAATCCCAACTTGTGTGTTCATTAATATATTCCCTGATTCGATCAAAAACAACAACTGTATCATTTAATGAGTATCCAATTACTGTAAGAATTGCTGCAATGAAAGCCTGATCAATTTCCATACTAAAAGGTAAATATTTCCATGCAATTGAGAAAATTCCTAAAACAATCAAAACATCATGGAAAACAGCCGCAACTGCACCTAGAGAAAATTGCCACTTTTTAAACCTAACCAATATGTATAGGAAGACTACAATTAAAGATCCAAAAATAGCCCACAATGAAGAAGTCTTAATATCATCAGCGATGGTTGGGCTAACTTTACCTGAATACATTTTCCCAACATTGTTTTCTGCTTTAATAAATTGTTTATATGAAGTTCCCTCCGGTAAAAAGGGTTTCAATGATAGATATAATTTTTCTTGAACTTCCGCATCAACTTCAGCAGAGTTCTCATTTACCTTATATTTTGTTGATATTTTGAGCTGATTGGCGCTTCCTATTGTTTTAACTTCAGCACTATTAAAAACAGAATTTAAAGCATTTTTAACTTCTTCAGTATTCATGTCCTTCGCAAATCTGACAGTATAGGTTCTACCTCCAACAAAGTCGATGCCCTGGTCCAGTCCAGTGGTGAACAATGAAAATAAGCCCGTTAAAATTATACTTGCAGAAAACAGGTAGGCAAATATTCGTTTTTTTAAAAACTTAATCTTAATTGAGCTCAGTAATCCTTTGGTAAGTTTTGTTGAGAAATTAAGCTTAGCACCCCGACTCATATTCCGATCTATTTGAAGCCTCGAAATGAAAATTGCTGTAAAGAGAGATGTTAAAATCCCAATTAAAAGTGTTGTCGCAAAACCTTTAATAGGCCCTGTTCCAAAGGTATAAAGAATCAAAGCTGTAAGGCCAGTAGTAATATTAGCATCAAGAATTGATGAGAGAGCATTTGAAAAGCCGTCTCTGACAGCTGATTTCTGTTCCTTACCTTTTAATAATTCTTCACGAACTCTTTCATAAATCAGTACATTAGCGTCAACTGCTATTCCTATGGTTAAGACTATACCGGCAATACCAGGAAGAGTTAATACAGCACCAAGGCCAGATAAAATTCCAAAAATTAATAGTATGTTAAGTAATAAAGCTAAATTAGAGTAAATACCTGCTCTACCATAATAAAATATCATCCACAATAAAACAAAGCCTAAAGCAATTAGAAATGATTTCATACCAGAGTCTATTGCTTCTTGTCCAAGTGAGGGCCCAACTTCTTCTGCCTGAACAATATCGGCAGATGCAGGAAGCTTACCAGCCCGAAGAACATTAGCTAAATCTATAGCTTCTTCAAGTGTAAAATCACCAGTAATTACAGAATTACCGCCTTCAATAGGCCCCGAAGTAACCCCTGGTGCTGAATATACTACATTATCAAGAACAATTGCGATTTGAGAGGCGTTCTTGTATGCATTACCAGTCATTTTTTCCCATTCTCTAGCACCCTTTAAATTCATTTGCATTGAAACGCTGGCATCACTATTTGGTTCAAAAGTCTGTCTTGCATCTGTTACAACTGCACCACTTAATTGAGGTTTATTGAACGGATTTCCAGCTAACGCATACAAATCAACAAGTTCAGCTAATTGTTCATTAGATGGGGCTTCTCCTCCTTCGGCTACTGATTTGCTTTTTCTTGGTATTCCCCAAACAAATTTTGCATATTTTAAATTGTATGGTAACTTAGATCTTACCTTTTCGTTGTTCAGGTAATCGCCTACTAACTGTTGATCTTTGGCGCTAAATGATAATAATATAGGACCATCGAGCCTTCCAGGTATTGGATTTAAGTCAAATAAAGGATTAACTTCAGAACTCTTGTTGTTTTCCGCATCAGAATCGCCTATTATTTCAGATATTTCGTCTTCTTTTGAAAGTTGAACATCATTTGAGTCAGAATCAATTGATTGTTCAGCAACGACTTCTTTCAAAACCTCATTTGCCTGAATAAAAAATGATTTAAACTCACCTGCCTTGAAAGTGTCCCAGAACTCAAGTTGAGCAGTACTTTGAAGTAATGTCTTAACTCTTTCGATTTCTTTTGCGCCTGGAAGTTCAACCAGAATACGCCCAGAACGTCCAATTCTTTGAATGTTGGGCTGGGTGACGCCAAATTTATCGATTCGTTTCCTTAAGACTTCGAAAGCCGATTCTATGGATTCATCTATTTTTTTGGATAATATAGGTTTGACTTCGTCATCGCTCATATCAAATGGAATTTCATCTTCCAAAGTAGAATTTCCAAAAATATCTCCGCTAGCTAGTGTTTTTTTACCTTTTAAAGCGTCAAATGCAATAAAAAAATCATCAAGATAAGTGTTCTGACTATCTTTCTGAAGAATTTCAGCGTCGTCCAGAGCCTGAACTAAAGTAGGATCATTACTCCCCTCAGCTAAACCTAAAAGAATATCTCTAACCGAAATTTGGAGAATAACATTTATACCACCCTTCAAGTCTAAACCCAAATTCATAGCCTTTTCCTTCACTTCTTTGTAATTAAAGGAGGTAATACCAATATCAAAAACTTCAATATTGTTTAAAGAATCTATATAATTAAGCCGTTCGAAATTTCGTAGGGTACTATAATCGTCAATTGATTCGGAAATTTTTTTCGCAGCAAATTGTTCTGCTTCTTTTTCTATTTGATTACTTTTAAAGGTGAATGATAGTTGATACAGACTAACTAAGCCAAATAAAAAAGCGAACATTCTAACTAATCCTTTGTTTTGCATTTTGATATATTTTAGCTAACTCAATTTAAATAAATCGAGCAAATATATGATTTAAGGTGTTAATTGCCAATATATTTCCTATATATTAAAATTGGCAGCGATTGATACAAGATTAATTTTTAAATAAATTTGTAAAAGTAAAATTACAATTTTAACAATTGGTTTGTTCTTTTTACTCCATCGGCACTTTTGTGTAGACTTATTTTGTCTTCTTCGTTTAGCTTTATTTCTACAATTTTTTCAATTCCGTTGACACCCAAAACAACAGGAACTCCAATGCAAAGGTCTTCAAGCCCATATTCTCCACACAATAAAGCTGAACATGGAAAAATCTTTTTTTGATCACATGCTATAGCCTGGACTAACCCGCTAACTGCAGCTCCTGGTGCATACCAAGCGGAAGTACCTAATAATTTAGTTAGTGTTGCACCTCCAACTTTTGTGTCTTGTTTGACTTTTTCTAGTCTTTCGTTTGATATAAATTGATTAACATTGATACTATTCCTTGTAGCTTGTGAAGTTAAAGGAACCATTCCTACATCGCTATGACCTCCAATAACCATACCGTCAATATCACTTACAGGGGCATCTAAAGCCTCAGCCAAACGGTATTTAAAACGAGCAGAATCTAATGCTCCTCCCATACCAATTATTTTATTTTTTGAAAGATTAGTAACGTTATGAGCTAAATACGTCATTGTGTCCATTGGATTACTTACTACAATCAGAATTGTCTTAGGAGAGTACTTTACTAGATTTAGCGAAACTTCTTTTACAATTCCTGCATTGATACCAATCAGCTCTTCGCGTGTCATTCCAGGTTTACGGGGTATTCCTGAGGTTATAACGCATATGTTACTACTCGAGGTTTTTGAATAATCATTTGTCGTACCAGTTATTTTAGTATCAAACCCATTTAAGGAAGCACACTGCATTAGATCCATTGATTTGCCTTCTGCAAATCCCTGTTTAATATCCAACAAAACAACTTCAGAAGCAAAATTCTTTAAAGCAATATATTCTGCACAGCTGGCTCCCACTGCTCCCGCTCCAACTATTGTAATTTTCATAGATTATAGATTAAAATTAGGCATCAATATTTGCATAAATAGCATTTTTTTCAATGAATTCACGCCGTGGGGGAACATCATCTCCCATAAGCATCGAAAATATTCGGTCTGCTTCTGTTCCATTATCAATTTGAACTTGTCGTAATGTTCGAAACTCTGGATTCATTGTAGTGTCCCATAATTGACTTGCATTCATTTCTCCGAGTCCTTTATATCGCTGTACGCTTGAGCTTCCACCAAAACTTTCAACAATGCTATCCCTTTCATTATCTGACCAGGCATATTGCTTTTTCTGTCCTTTTTTAACCAAGTACAATGGAGGAGTCGCTATGTATATGTGTCCACTTTCAATTAATTCCTTCATGTATCTAAAAAAGAAAGTTAAAATTAGAGTAGCAATATGACTTCCATCAATATCTGCATCACACATTATTACAATTTTATGATAACGTAATTTTGAAAGATTCAAAGCTTTTGAATCCTCTTCAGTTCCAATTGTAACTCCTAGAGCTGTAAAAATATTCCTGATTTCTTCATTTTCAAAAACTTTGTGTTGCATAGCCTTTTCAACGTTTAAAATCTTACCCCGTAGTGGTAAAATCGCTTGAAAAGCTCTATCTCGGCCTTGTTTTGCCGTACCACCCGCAGAATCACCCTCAACTAAAAAAACTTCACATTTCGCAGGATCTTGTTCTGAGCAATCACTAAGTTTTCCTGGGAGACCACCAATACTCATAACTGTCTTTCGCTGGACCATCTCCCGTGCCTTTTGAGCAGCATGCCTTGCCTGTGCAGCTAAAATTACTTTTTGAACGATAACTTTAGCGTCATCAGGATGCTCTTCAAGATAATCGGTTAGCATTTCTGAAACGGCTTGACTAACTGAAGATGAAACTTCTCTGTTGCCAAGTTTTGTTTTTGTTTGCCCCTCAAATTGTGGTTCAGCTACTTTCACTGAAATTATTGCAGTGAGACCTTCTCTGAAATCATCACCAGAAATATCAAACTTTAATTTATCTAACATTCCTGAATTATCTGCATATTTTTTTAATGTGTGGGTTAAACCCCTTCTAAAACCTGATAAATGAGTCCCCCCTTCGTGAGTATTAATATTATTCACATATGAGTGTAAATTCTCTGCATAAGATGTATTATATATCATGGCAACTTCGACTGGAATACCATTTTTCTCACCCTCAAAAGCAATAACGGATTTCATAATTGGTTCTCTGGTCTCGTCGAGATATGCAATAAATTCTGACAAACCTTCTTCCGAGTAGAAAGTCTCGGAAATATATTCGCCTTTATCATCCTTTTGTCGCCTATCAACAATCACCACTGTGATGCCCTTGTTTAAAAATGAAAGTTCACGCATTCTATTGGCCAAAGTTTCATAGCTAAAATCTTGAATTTGTGTAAAAATTTCTTTGTCTGGGGTAAAAGTAACTATTGTTCCACGCTTTGTAGATGAGCCATTTGATTTGACAGGATACATTGGCTTGCCTCGCTCATACTCTTGTTCCCATACTTTTCCATCGCGGTGGACTGTTGCTTTAAGATGAGACGAAAGAGCATTAACACAGCTAACTCCGACCCCATGCAAACCACCTGATACTTTGTAGGAATCTTTATCAAATTTACCTCCAGCACCAATTTTTGTCATTACAACCTCTAAAGCCGAAACCCCTTCTTTTTTGTGTAAACCAACAGGTATACCTCTACCGTTATCCTCTGTTGTTATAGAATTATCTTCATTTATTGTTAGTGTAATTTTATCACAATGTCCGGCCAAAGCCTCATCAATAGAATTGTCAATTACTTCATAGACAAGGTGATGAAGCCCTCTTGTTCCAACATCACCTATATACATTGAAGGTCTTTTACGTACGTGTTCCATTCCCTCAAGAGCCTGTATACTGTCGGCTGAGTATTTATTTTTCTTGATTTCTTTGCTCATTACAAATGTTAAATTTTGTTAATTTTTTCAGATCTAACAAATATAAAAATTACTATGTGGATAAAGAAGTAATTTACCTGTTATTTAAGTGGAATTATTAACATTTTTAATAGAAAGATAATTGTGTGTGAATTAAGGCCAAATACTATTTTTAAAATATGAATATTCTGAGTTTTTATTTAATGCAAAAACCAGTTGAAATAACTATTTCAATCAAAATTATTTGTAAGCTTTGTCATGAACTTTAGAAACAGCTCTGCCACTTGGATCATTATTGTTTTTAAAAGCCTCATCCCATTCAAGAGCAATCTTTGTACTGCATGCGATACTTGGCTCTTGAGGTACACATAAAGCTGCAGCTTCACTTGGAAAATGAGAATCAAAGATAGACCTGTAATAAAACTCCTCTTTGCTAAGTGGAGTTTGAGTTGGAAATCTAAAGCGAGCATTTTTAATTTCATGATCACTAACTTTTTCGTCAACTACTTTTTTTAATGTATCAATCCAACTATATCCGACTCCGTCACTAAATTGCTCTTTTTGACGCCATACTATACTTTCTGGTAATAAGTCCTCAAAAGCTTTTCTCACAACCCACTTCTCCATTCGGTTCTCTGAAATCATTTTATCATTTGGATTTATTTGCATAGCAATATCTATAAATTCTTTATCCAAAAAAGGTACTCTGCCTTCTATTCCCCATGCTGCTAAACTTTTATTAGCACGCAAGCAATCATACATGTGTAACTTATCTAACTTACGTACAGTTTCCTTATGAAATTCTTTGGCACTAGGAGCTTTATGAAAATATAAATAACCGCCAAAAAGCTCATCAGCCCCTTCACCAGAGAGAACCATCTTAATTCCCATCGATTTTATTACCCTGGCCATAAGATACATTGGAGTACTTGCTCTAACTGTAGTAACATCGTAGGTCTCAAGATTATAAATAACATCTTTGACTGCATCTAGACCTTCTTGAATTGTAAATTCAATTTCATGGTGAATCGTACCAATGTGATCAGCAACCTTCCTGGCAGCAGCCAAATCGGGAGAGCCCTCTAATCCTACCGAAAATGAATGTAATTGAGGCCACCATGCTTCTTCTGAATTTCCAGATTCAATTCTCATTTGAGAATATTTTTTTGCGATTGCAGATGTAACTGATGAATCAAGACCTCCAGAAAGTAAAACCCCATATGGAACATCACTCATTAGCTGCCGCTGCACGGCTTGTTCTAATCCATTTCTGATGTCTGCAATAATTGTATTATTTTCTTTAACGTTTTCAAATTTTCGCCATCCTTTTTTATACCATTTAGTAAAATCGTTTTCTTTACTGTAATAATAATTACCTGGTGGGAATAATTCAATTTTTGTACATGTAGACTCCAAAGATTTTAATTCAGAGGCTATAAATAAGGTACCGTTTTTATCCCAACCCATGTATAGTGGTATTATTCCAATATGGTCCCTGGCTACCAAATAACTGTCTGCCCTGACGTCGTACAATGCAAAAGCAAAAATTCCGTTTAAGTCGTCAATGAAATTAGGACCCTTTTCTTTGTATAGTGCTAAGATAATTTCGCAATCGCTATTGGTTTGAAAATCATACTTTGAATTAAGTTTTGATCTAAGTTCAACATGATTATAAATTTCTCCGTTAGCTGCTAAAACGAGGTTTTTGTCATTGGAAAACAAGGGCTGTTTCCCTGACTTGGGATCAACTATGGCTAATCTTTCGTGTGCCATAATAGCCTTCTCATTATCAAAAATTCCACTCCAATCAGGCCCGCGATGTCTAATACGCTTCGACATCTCTAGAACCCTAGGTCTCAACAACTCACTTTTTTGTTTCAAATTAAAGGCACAAACAATACCACACATAATTTTGATTTTATACAAATTTGAATTTAAAAATTTGAATTAAAAATATAAATAGATAAATTGATTACAAATTATAATTTAAAATTGATTATTTAAAAAAAATTGTAATATAATTAAATAAAATTTAAGGTTTTAATTTAAAAATGTAATTAAAAAAAATTATTTAGGGAATATTTAAATATTTATGAGTTTGAAGGGAAATTTTCCATTTTGGATTTGCCATAACATAGTCAACTATTAATGGTATTATTCTGTCTCTTACACTCCACTCAGGTTGTAGATACAATACACAACCTACCGAAACTTTTTTAGCTTGGTTTTCTGCAAATCTAAAATCATCTTTATTATAAACTATAATTTTAAGCTCATCAGCTCTTTCGTAAGTTTCTCTTACTGGAAGCTTCTGTTTTTTGGGAGATAAGCAAATCCAATCCCAAATTCCTGTTAATTTAAATGCACCAGATGTCTCAAGATGGGTTTTAAATTTATTCAATTTTAATAGATTTGTTAAAGGCTTCATGTTCCACATTAATGGCTCCCCTCCTGTGACAACAATTATATCACTAAACTTTTTAGCATCGTTAACTATTGATGAAATATCAGTTGGCGGGTGAATGTTTTTATCCCAGCTTTCCTTGACGTCACACCAATGACATCCCACGTCACACCCACCTATTCTTATAAAATAAGCCGATGACCCCTTATGATATCCTTCGCCTTGAATCGTATAGAAGGCTTCCATCAAAGGTAACATTTGACCTGAATCAACAAGTAAATTAATATTTACAGACATAGATTACAAAAATAGTTTACAGTTTTATACTAAATTATAAAAAGTTGATTTATTTCTTTGAGCTGAGGTTTTATATCCTCAATTTTGTAAAACAAAGCTATTTGAAATCCACTAATAATTATCCGGATAATTATATTATAATTTCAGCTATGTATATAATAACGCAAATTAAAAAGAAAATCAGCTTTGATCTAATTTAATATTATGAAAATTTATATTGCTAAAATTATTGGAGCCTTTATAAATATCATTAGCTATTTATCAATTAAATTATCTTCGGCAATAGCGCTGGAGCTGTTTTCCAAGCCTCTCAAGGGACGATTCAAATCAAAAAATTTGTTCTTGGAATCTTCAAAAAAAGAATTTCTTTATCACAATGGACTAAAAATTGCTACATATCACTGGTCAGGCCCAAAGGAAACCATACTATTAGCACATGGATGGCAGAGCAATTCTGGACGATGGAAAAATCTAATTCTAAGATTAACTAAATTGGAATACAACATTGTTTCATTGGATGGGCCTGGGCACGGATACTCAGGAAATAAGAGTTTTAATGCAATACTGTATTCAAAATTTATTGGGGTTGTTTGCGGCCAATATAATCCTTCAATTTTAATAGGGCACTCTGTTGGAGGAATGGCAATTTCATACTTTTTATACAAAAGCCAATATAAAAAAATTAATAAATTTATATTTCTAGGCTCTCCATCTGGATTCACTAACATTCTGAACAATTATATTATTCTAATGCAATATAACAATAGAGTTCGCAAAGGTTTAGAGCATAGAATCCAAGACAGATTTAAACTCCCATCCTCCCATTTTAACACAGCTAATTTTATTAATAAAATTGATTGTCGAGGCCTAATCATACATGACAAAGTAGATCCCATAATTCCATACTCAGATGCGTTAGAAATATTTTCAGCTCATAAAAAAAGTCAATTATACACAACTGAAGGTTTAGGACATGGTCTAAAAAGTAAGAAAGTTACAGAAAAAATTATCGAATTTATCCAAGACTAAACTTTTCGTAATTTTACTCATATGAAATATAAACCCCGGCGAATAAATAAATATTTAAGCGAATTAGGGTATTGTTCTAGAAGGCAAGCGGACAAACTAATTGAAGAAGAACGTGTAATGGTAAATGGAATAATAGTAAAAGTTGGTGGGAAAGTCTGTGATGATGATGTGATAAAGATTGATGGTGAAATTATTAAGCAAAAAAAAACAAAAAAAACATACATCGCTTTTAATAAACCTATGGGAATTGTTTGTACAACAGACACCAAAAGGGAAAAAAATAATATAATAGATTTTATAAATTTCAAATCTAGAATATTCCCTATTGGTCGTTTGGATAAGGACAGTGAGGGACTAATATTATTAACAGATGATGGAGATATCGTGAATAAGATATTAAGATCTAGCAATAATCATGAAAAGGAATATATCGTGTGGGTCAATAAACCAATTTCTCAAACTTTTATCAAAAGGATGTCTGAAGGAGTGCCAATTTTAAATACAATGAGTAAGCCCTGCGTAGTTCAAAAAATAACAAATACAAAATTTAAAATTGTTCTAACTCAAGGGCTGAATAGACAAATAAGAAGAATGTGTAATTACATGGATTATAACGTAGTCAAATTACAAAGAATTCGAATTATTAATATTAATTTAAAAAGCAAGTTAGGAGAATATCGTCACCTAACAGCTGATGAAATTAATAATTTAAATCACCATTTAAAAAACTCTAAACAATGATTAAACCGAATGTAGTTTATCCCTTTCATTTAGCAATTCCAGTGTGGGATCTAAATCTTTCAAAAAAATTTTATAAAGATATTCTGGGGTGCATTGAAGGGCGCTCTGATAAAAACTGGATAGACATGAACTTATTTGGTCATCAATTAGTATTGCATTATAAACCAAAAGAAAATCAAAGTCATACAAACAAGGTGGATGGAAAGAACGTTCCTGTTCCACATTTTGGTGTAATACTTGAGTGGAATGTGTTTCAAAAATTTACAAAGAGACTTAAACAAAAAAAAGTAAAATTTATTATTGAGCCTTACATAAGATTTAAGGGAAAAGCTGGGGAACAGAGCACGATGTTCTTTTTGGACCCTTGTGGAAATGCAATTGAATTCAAATCATTCAAAGATTTTAACCAAATTTTTTCTAAAGAAAGTTAAGCGTGCTTTTTGTTGTAAGCTTGTAGAGTGTTTTTAAGCAGCATTGCTATAGTCATTGGACCTACTCCACCAGGAACAGGAGTTATATAACTAGTCTTTTTAGAAACATTTTCAAAGTCTACATCACCAACTATTTTATATCCTTTTTTTGTTGAAGAATCATTTACTCTTGTGATTCCGACATCAATGACTACAGAATCTGATTTTATCATATCAGCTTTTAAAAATTCAGGAATGCCCAATGCTGCAACAATAATGTCGGCTTTAATGGTTAAATCTGTTAGATTTTGAGTTCTGCTGTGAGCTACTGTCACAGTTGCATTGCCTGAAATTCGCTTTTGACTCATTAATATACTAAGTGGGCGTCCAACAATGTTACTTCGCCCAATCACAACAACATGTTTGCCTGAGGTTTTTACATTGTAGCGTTTCAAAAGCTCAATGATACCGAAGGGAGTGGCGGAAATAAATGTAGGTAAACCCAAACTTAGTTTGCCGACATTTGTCGGATGAAATCCATCAACATCTTTGTCAGGGTTTATAGCCATTAATATTTTTTGTTCATCTATGTGGTTTGGAAGTGGTAGTTGAACAATAAAACCATCAATTTTAGAATCTTCATTGAGGGCGTGTATTTTTTTTATTAAACTTAATTCAGGGGTGCTTTCAGGTAGTTTAACCAAAGTAGATTGAAAACCAACAAAATCACAAGCTTTGACTTTAGCACCAACATAAGTCATGCTTGCTCCATCATTACCAACAATAACTGCAGCCAAGTGAGGAGGACGCATTCCACTTTCTTTTATTTTAGAAACGCTATGTGCAATTTCATTTTTAATATCATTACTAATTTTTCTGCCATCGAGTAATTCCATTCTAAACAAATATTAATTTGGCATATTTTTCATCATTTCCATCATTTGAGCACCCTTTTTCCCTTGCATCATTTTCATCATTTTACTCATTTGATTAAATTGTTTCATTAATTTATTAACTTCATCCAAAGAAGTTCCGGATCCGATACTAATTCTTTTTTTTCTACTAGGATTGATGATTGAAGGATTTGAGCGCTCATTTGGAGTCATAGATTGAATAATAGCTTCAATGTATTTGAATGCATCATCATCAACATCTACTCCTTTTAAAAATTTCCCCGCTCCTGGAATCATGCCCACTAGATCCTTCATATTCCCCATCTTTTTAATCTGTTGTATTTGTTTAAAAAAATCATCAAACCCAAATCTATTTTTAGCAATTTTCTTTTGTATTTTTCTAGCCTCTTTTTCATCAAATTGTTCTTGAGCACGTTCGACCAAAGATATCACATCGCCCATTCCCAAAATTCTATCAGCCATTCGATCTGGATAGAATATATCAATAGCCTCCATTTTCTCACCAGTCCCTATAAATTTTATAGGCTTATTTACAACTGACTTAATTGAAATTGCAGCTCCTCCTCTTGTATCACCGTCTAATTTTGTTAAAATAACACCATCAAAATTTAAAGTATCATTAAATGCCTTAGCTGTGTTGACAGCATCTTGACCTGTCATAGAATCAACAACAAAAAGAGTCTCGTGAGGCTTAACAGCTTTGTGTATATTTGAAATTTCTTCCATCATGGCTTGATCTACTGCTAATCGTCCCGCAGTATCTATTATAACTAAATTGCAGCCCTTTGACCTTGCTTCAGATATTCCAGATTTAGCAATTGAAACAGGATCTTTACTTTCAGGCTCACTATACACCTCAACTCCTAGTTGGCTACCAATAATATTTAATTGCTCGATCGCGGCAGGGCGATAAATGTCACAGGCAATCAAAAGGGGTTTCATTGATTTTTTGTCACGTAAAAATTTTGCCAGTTTACCTGAGAACGTGGTTTTTCCTGATCCTTGAAGTCCAGATAATAAAATAATCGATGGATTGCCTGAAAGATTAATCCCAGAAGAATTTCCACCCATTAATTCAGCCAATTCGTCTTTGACAATTTTTATCATCAATTGGCCAGGTTGGAGTGTAGTTAGTACGTTTTGGCCTATAGCCTTTTCTTTTACCTTATTGGTAAATTCCTTTGCAATTTTATAATTTACGTCAGCATCTAATAAAGCTCTGCGAACTTCTTTCAGAGTCTCAGCAACATTAATTTCAGTGATACTACCATGTCCCTTCAGGACGTGTAACGCTTTATCTAATTTTTCTGTTAAATTACCAAACATTAAAAATAAATTTAAAGTACACTAAAGTAAGTAAATATTTTGTTTATTTCTAGACAGTAAGCTCAATAAAAAAATTAGGGAGTTGATTTCGAAATCTGAATGAGCTTACCATTGTAAAATTTATGTCCAGAAATTGAAAACTGAAAAATATGTGATGCCATTTCAGCAGCTGTGTTAGGAGCATTGTAGCCTGGAAAAACTTCATCTAACATCTCCGTCTGGACCGCACCCAAAGCCAAAACATTAAAACTAGGCCCACTATTTTTATATTCCTCTGCCAAAAGTTCAGTAAGAGTTATTAATGCTCCCTTACTTGAACTGTATGCGGACAAACCAGAAAACTTCATCGAACCCTGAACTCCACCCATAGAGCTGATATTAACAACATGACCATCCTCAGGCATAAAAGGAATTACGTGTCGTGTCAGCTCAGCAAGACCAAAAACATTGGTGCCGTACAAAGTTTTGAAATCTTCATAATTAGTTTGGGAAAAGGGTTTATTAATAATTGCACCTGCATTGTTAATTAAAATGTCAACATTTTGCCAATTCTTAGAAATAAAATTTTTGACTTTTAGATAGCCAGTAGAATCGTTTAAATCAAATGGAATAACAGAAACATTTTTTAAATCCAATTTGGTTATTGGGCTAGTGTTTCTTGATAATGCTAAAACATTATAATTTGCATTGGAGAAAAGTGAAACAAGTTCATAGCCTATACCACGGCTGGTACCTGTTATAATAACTGTTTTTTTTTCTCCCATTTTATAAATTTTAACGCGAAGATACTAAAAGAGAAGTGAAAATTTTAACTAAAATTTCTTTTAAAAGATATCTTCGATAAGCCGTAAAGCATAATCAATAAAATAATAACAAAAACCTCAAACCACATTACATAATAAGGCCATTCTCCTATTACAAGTGGGTTATTAACTTTAGGGGGCTCTGCCAAATACATGTAATTGCCTCCAATGTAGAAATTGAACGGCATTATAAAAACCAACAATATGTTAAGTATTATAAAGGTCTTCAACATCGATTTTTTTGATAGCTTTAAACCCAAATTTCTTAGGAAGAAAATTGGCATTATAAAAATAAGAGTGTGACGAACATAAAAAACAAAATAAACATAAATACTGCCGTCGTAACTACTCATTTGAGGAGTCAAAACACCCATTATACCTCCAATAATTCCAGTGTAAAAAACGAAATCAAATAAAAATCCCTTATTTTTTAAAAATGGAAGAATTGATAAAATCAAAGCTGATATACCACAGAGATGCAATGGTAAGTCCTCAGAAGTATCCCAGTTACCCATCAAATATGTTCTCAGGGGACTAATAACTGACGATAAAAAAAGAATTATACCCATAAAATAGGATATATAAGTATTTTGCTTAAAATTTAAAAAATTAGCAAAAATCAAAAACGAAAAAATCGTAAATAATGAAATAAGACTATTCCTTATCCACTCATTTGACATAACCTCAATGACGTGATCCGCTTGGTCGACTTGAAATAATAATAGCAATTTGTATTGGTTTTGTTAGTGGATATAAAATTAAAAATAAAACTTTGTTATTCAAACATATTGTTATTTTTGTAATCAAAAAGGGTCATTAACTCAGTTGGTTCAGAGTGTTACCTTGACAGGGTAGAAGTCACTGGTTCGAATCCAGTATGACCCACTGAAAACAAAACCCACTCAAATAAGTGGGTTTTGTTTTAATACGACTAATTTGTTTCTACTAAATAAACAAACTTTTTAATCAAATTAACCTGTTCAGGTACACTTAAGAAACTCAAGCGTCTGGACTTGGGAAAAGATATATTTCTATCTTCCAAAAGATTTGCCAAATATCGTGCCTTGACTGAAAAAAATATACCCTCAGTTATTGCGACCTCTTGATCAACTCGTAGTGTATTAATTGCAATTAAATCTCCCGATTCATTAAACAGAGGACCTCCACTGTTACCAGGTTGAATTGGAGCAGAATGCTGATAATATGTTGGATCATTGTTAAAACCAGTAGTGGCCCCAATTTTACCATCTGTAAATTTAATATCACTACCAAGAATTGATGTTAAAGGATAGCCTAATGCATAGACTGAATTAGCAAGAGCAATAGTTGATTTATTTAATTTGTATGGAATTTCTCCTAACCATTTTTCAATTTTTAAAAGAGCTAAATCATTGCGTTGGTCTTCAACAATAACTTTGGCTTTATAAGTTTTCTCAAAATCTCCATTTACTCCTCTCACATACACACTTTTTGCCCCATCAATTACATGGTAATTGGTCGCAATATATCCATTTGAATTGATTGCAAATCCCGTTCCGGACCCTATATAAGACGGTTTGTCATCTGGGATATTCAACTCAACTTCACCAAATCTTTGTGAATAACACCCGGTGACTTCTGAAAATATCGCAATCCAATAACTTCCATCTGTTGTAATTGATGTCAAAAGTCTATTTTCATTATATTGATCTTGAATTGCATCTATTGGTAACTCGCTTCTTCCTCTCCATGACTGAGAAGAAAAATTTGAACCCTTTTGCATAAATGCAAACCAAAAACCATCAGCATGAGTTACCTCAATGATTCTGTATCCCTCTTCCCAATACTCATCAACTGTTTCAGTAAAATTATCAACTGTACTTCGAGTAAACCATGTTTGCCCTCCAGTTCCGTGTGGAGGAACTTCAGACATAACTATTGCAAATACACCGTCACCATAAGAAATGTCTTGAATTCTAAAACCTTCGTCCCATCCTTCTTGAATTGTATTTTCCATATCCTCAGTACTAGATCTAGTAAACCACCTTTGTTTACCAAAATCTTTTCCTTTATCCATCACTAAAGACCAATATCCACTTCCGTAGCTTATATCGCTAATTCTATATCCAGAATCCCAACCTAGTTTTATTGCATCTTCGGGAAAACTGGTTGTGTTCTTTATAATTTGATCAGCTACATTATTGTTTTCACAAATATGCCAGACAGATAGAAATTCTCCGTTAGAATCATAAATTCTATCAACAACCCTAGTTTGCTGTTGCGAATAGACTACCAAATTGAAATATAAAAAAAGAAGTGTCAAGAATTTCTTCATGTACTTCAAATTAATTTTAAAATTAAATGAATCCAAATTACAAAATTGTTTTTAGTTTTTCAAGTTGCATACCACGGGACCCTTTAATTAGCACCTGTGAATTTTGAATAGGATTAGATTTAATATAATTTTTGAATGCCTCCTTGTTCTTAAAAAACTTAGCAGAGTAAAAATCTTTCACTTGAGAAAAAAAACTCTCACCAATAAAATACATCGATTTAAAGTTCAAAGTATGAACATAATCAGCGATTGCCTGATGCTCATTTTCTGAGCTGTCACCTAACTCAAACATATCACCAAGAATAACAATTTTTTCTTTATAGTTCATTGAATTGAAATTATCCAAAGCCGCAAGCATACTGCTTGGATTTGCATTATATGCATCAAGAATGACAGTATTAAACTCAGTTTTTACAATTTGAGACCTATTATTTTTAGGAACATATGATTCTATTCCGTCTTTGATATCTTTAAAATTTACATTGAAAAAATAGCCAACAGTTATAGCTGCAGCAATATTTGAAAAATTATAATTTCCAATAAGTTTTGTCAATATAATAGTATCCTGAGCCTTTACACTCACAAATGGTTTTACTGAATAAAGCTCAATCGGATTATCACAATTATTTTCTGGAAAGGAAATAATTTTACTTTGCTCACCAATTAGTTCTACTTGTTTTGAATCGTTACTGTTAATAAAAATAGTTCCGTTATTTTCAATTAAATATTTATATAGCTCCGACTTTCCTTTGATGACACCCTCTTGACTTCCAAAGCCTTCCAAATGTGCTTTACCAAAATTGGTAATGTAACCATAATTGGGAGCGGTGATCTTAGATAAATGTTCGATTTCACCCAAGTGATTCGCTCCAAATTCAACTATTCCAATCTCAGTAGATGATGTCATGTTTAATAGCGTTAGCGGAACGCCAATATGATTATTATAATTCCCAACTGTAGCTTGCGTTTTATATTTTTTTGATAGCACACTATTTATAAGCTCTTTAGAAGTAGTTTTGCCATTGCTCCCTGTTATTGCAATAATAGGAATACCTAAATATTGCCTGTGAAAATGTGCTAATTCTTGTAAAGTGTTTAAAACACTATCCACCATTACAATATTATTATTTTCGAAATTTGGCTTTTCATCAACAACGCAAGCTAAAGCTCCCATTTTTAGAGCAATATCTACAAACTCATTAGCATTAAAATTATCCCCTTTTAATGCAAAAAAAATGTTCCCTGAACTTAGCGATCGCGTGTCAGTTGAAACCCCGCTGGAATCCAAAAATATTCGGTGAAGATCCTTTATTTCCACAATTTAAATGTACAAAAAAAAGTTTCAAAACATTATTGAAACTTTTCCTATACTAATAACTTAACTTTAGTTTTTTGTCTTACGCTTGGATTTGGAATGTGATCCAACCCTTGACATTGCACACCTAAATCCAATAAAATCAGTTGCCATGTCTTGAGGATAAAATCTCCTTTGGGCAGGGTCTAACCAGTATTCTCTATCTTTCCAAGATCCACCTTTGTAAACACGAGCTTCGTTATTTATAAGTGATGTTCTTTCGTCAGATTTATCAAATTCTTTTATAACTGTACCATCATTGCTAGATGAAACCGAATGATCTGGTGAATTATACATTTTTCTGGTTACTAAGTCACTCGAGGATTCTTCATAATCCTCCCATTCGTCAAAATATCTTGATGACTGAATTGTTCCATCTCTAAAGTTACGATTATCACTGGTGTCATAATTAGTTCTCAAATATGTATCATCTCCATCTATAGGCACTTGAGCTATTTGGCCAGGAAGAGTTTTGGGAACAACATTACCATTTGAGAGGGTGTCAAATTCAATATCATCAACACCAACTATTTTTATTGAGCCGTCTTGAGAAATAGCATTTTTTGTGTAAACGTTTCCTCTGTAATAAGCAAAATCATTGAACTCATCATCAACAATTGGACGATAAACATCTGCAACCCATTCAGCTACATTACCTGCCATATCATAAACTCCAAATTCATTTGGCTCATAAGACATGACTTCATTAGTTATAGATGCACCGTCATCAGACCATCCAGCAATACCACTGTAGTCCCCTTTGCCTTGCTTAAAGTTGGCAAGTTGATCACCTCTAAGTTTTCTTTTACCGTTTCTAGTGTACTGTCCGTCCCATGGATATTTTTTTCGCCCTCGGTATATATTGTAATCCCTAAGCTCTGGTAGACCCAATGCAGCATATTCCCACTCCGCTTCAGTTGGAAGTCTATATCTTATTTGAATTGCACCAGACTCACGAGTGGCATAGAGTCCTGTAGAATCATTCTGACGCGCTCTTTTTCCACCCGTATGAACTTCAGAATTACCATCAAAAGTTTTACTTGGTGCATTAACATATGTATCTATATTAAAGTTACTACTGCCATTTACAAACCCATCATCAGTCCCAGGAATGTGTGAATTTTTGAGCAAATATCCCTCTTTTTGTAAGACTTTTTCTCCCAAACGATCAGATCTCCACTTTGCATATTCATTTGCTTGCAACCAACTTACACCCACAACTGGATAGTTCCCAAATGCTGGGTGGCGTAGATAGTTTTCAACTAATATTTCGCTATCTCCTAAACGATTTCTCCAAACTAAAGTATCAGGTAAGGCTGCTCGATATATCCCTTCAAAATTGGGGTTTTCAGGTGGATAAACCCTTTTTATCCAATCTAGGTATTCAAGATACATCATATTGGTAACTTCAGTTTCGTCCATATAAAAGGACTGAACATGTTGCTGATTAGGACTGTTATTCCAATCGTGCATCACATCGTCTTGTACCCTTCCCATTGTAAAAGTACCACCTTCAATAAATACCATTCCAGGAGCTGTTTCCTGTCCTTTAAATCTAGTGTTGTACTGAAATCCTCCTTCCTTGGCATTGATTTGCCAACCTGTACCGCGTGAAGTGTTACCGTACTTTGATGTTTTACTACATCCGGCAATGACCAAAAAAGAGAATAATGTTATTAAAAATCTTGTAGATTTGTTATTTTTCATACTAATCTAAATTTTTAAAAATAAAATTTAAGGGTTGCAATATAACAATTATGGTTTGGTTTGCAATAAATTTTATTACGTTTATTAATTTTAAATTTAAACTTTTTATTCATTATTTATAAACGAACTCACTAATAATTTATTGTTATAGTTTTACATTGACATATTTTTCAATACTAAAACTAATTAAAAAGCGTTCATGTTAAATGAAAAAAACCTCATTTTTACTGATTATATTATATACTTTTCAACTTAGTTATTCTCAAAAAATTGATTATAAGATTGATTGGAAGGAGCACATATCATCAAAATATGACAACAACACAATTACCCTCCCCTCTTTTCAAGACAAAAATTATAACTTTTCATTTGTAGATGGCTTGAAATTTTCTGACTTGTGGAAACCTGTAACTCCAATTAATATTAATAGTGCTAAAATAATCAATATTCAAAGTGAAATAGTAAATAATGAATATTTGAAGGATTTAAATGCAAGCCTAATTTCAGAAAATGTAAATTTATCAGTTCAAGAATCAAAAATTAGAGATGATCTTTACTACACTTTTGAGGTTAATCCCATCTACAAGGAAAAAGGAGTTATAAAAAAACTCCTGAGTTTTAGTATTGCTTATGAAAAATTTAATCCAAATACATCACTCAGTAAATCAGTTGAAATTCAAAACTCTTCTTTAAATTCAGGTCAGTGGTATCGATTTGCAATTGACACAACAGGGGTTTACAAGTTAGACAAAGAATTTTTCAACTCATTAGGGATAAATACTAACAACTTAAATCCAAAAAAAATCAAATTATTTGGCCACGGAGGTCAATCATTACCACTTTTAAACAGTGAGACAATCTCTTATGATTTAATTCAAAATGCAGTAAGATTTATAGGTGAATCTGATGGGGTTTTTAATGATGAGGATTATCTACTTTTTTTTGGAATCGGTCCTAAATATTTTAATGAAGAAAATAATTCACACATTAATCCATACTCAGATGAGGTGTTTTACTATATAAATATTAGTAACGAAGATGGATTAAGAATGGTCTCGAGCATTGAGCCTGATGAAAATCCTTCAGTGTCATTCACAACATTTCATGATTATAAATTTATCGAAAAAGACGATTACAATATAGGCCTGATTGGGAGGCGTTGGTTTGGTCACCGGTTTTACTTCGAAAATAGTAGATCCTTTGATTTTCAATTTGAGAATTTAGTAACCTCCAGCCCCTTAAAATTAAAACTATCAGTAGCTTCAACAGCAGAATCAAATACTTATATGGAAATTACAATTAATGGTAACAGTGTATCGAATCTATCATTACCCGCTGTGGAAGATGGTAACCTTGCTGCTGAGGCAAATTTTAATAATGATGTTTTCAGCTCCTCTGATTCTGTAACTTTAGACTTGTTCTATAATAACAATGGAAATCCATCAGCGATTGCATATCTTGATTATATTTCAATTGAAGCTGAAAGAGAACTAATTTTTAACGACCTTCAATTTCAAATTAAACATAATTCAATTCCCAATTTAAATGGTATCGGCGAGTTTATTGTTGCAAATTCATCTTCAATGAACGAAATATGGGATATAAGTTCACCTTACAATCCAACATATTTAGTCAATAGCGGTAATAATTCCGAATTCAATTTCAAATTTAACCTAGGCTCTGAAAAATTGTACCAAGTTGTGTCATACAATGACACTTATAGACCTGTAGAATTAAGTAACTCGTATGTTGAAAATCAAAATTTGAAAGGAACAATTTTCCAAAATACCCAAGGTGAATTTCAAGATGTTGATTATATTATTATATCTCCAAAAATATTAATTAGTCAAGCCGAAAGATTAGCCAACATTCATAGGTCAAAAAACAATTTAGTTGTTAGGGTGGTTGATCTTGAGACAATTTACCAAGAATTTAGCTCTGGTATGCAAGATATTGCAGGGATAAGAAACTTTATCAAATACGTCTATGATAATGCCAGCTCAATCGATAAAAGAATACGTTATTTGTGCATGTTCGGAGATGCCTCATTTGACTATAAAGATCGTGTAAATGGAAATACAAATATTGTACCCGCTTGGTTATCAATAAATAGCTTTAGTTTAACAAGTTCCTTCATATCAGATGACTTTTTTGGAATGATGGATGAAAATGAGGGGACAATGGTTAATGGAGATAAATTAGACATAGCAGTTGGCAGAATTTTAGCTCAAAATCCAATGCAGGCAACTGAAATGGTTAATAAAATTGAATCATATTATGACTCTAGTGCTTATGGTAATTGGAGAAATAATTTTCTTTTAATTTCTGATGATGTAGACGATTTAAGTGATAAATCTCTTCAAGAAACCACTGATTTAATTGCTGAAGATGTTAAAGCATCTAAGCCTTTTTTGAACGTCAAAAAAATTCACTCCGACTCCTATGCACAACAGACTTCATCAGGTGGTAGCAGATATCCTGAAGTCAATGATGCTATTTTTGATGCTCTTGAAGTTGGGGCTGTAGTGGTTAATTATTTTGGACATGGTGGTGAAGATGGATTAGCTTTAGAGCGAATTTTTGACAAAATAAATGCACAAGAATTAAATAACCCTAATAAATTAAGTTGTTTTGTTACTGTAACATGTGAATTCACAAAATTTGATAATCCGTTGAGACCAACTGCGGGAGAATACCTTTTTTGGAACAAGAAAGGAGGAGCAATCGCATTAATAACAACCACGCGTCAAATTTTTATAAACGTTGGAGTTCAATTCAATACGGCTCTAAGTCAATATTTATTCGATTATGAAAACAGTCAATCGATTAGCATGGCTGAAGCTTTGAGATTAACAAAAAATGACCCTGCAGTCACAAACAATTCTCAAAGAAGACTCGTCTTTTTTATCGGCGATCCGGCAATAAAATTACCTCTAGCATCGCCAGAAATAGTGGTTACAAAAATTAATAATGAGGATATTTCTAGCTCAAATATTACTCTACAAGCGCTGACACCGGCAAAAATAGAGGGATATCTTTTAAATGAACAGGGAAATATAATGAATAATTATAATGGAACGGTAACTGCAACAATTTATGACAAAAATATTCAAAGATCTACTTTAGGCAATGATGGTACCACACTTGATGGTGAGTTGATTATAATGGACTATGAAGCTATGGGAGAAGTTTTATTTAGAGGTCAAGCTTCAGTTGAAAATGGAGAATTTGAAATTAATTTCATTGTTCCAAGGGACATTGTAATCCCCGTCGGTCCAGGTAAAATAAGTCTTTATTCAAAATCAGAATCACCTTTGTCAGATCAAAGAGGATATAGTTTTGAAATGAATATTGGCGGAGTAAATCTAAATGCTCCAGAGGATAATATGGGACCTGACATTGAACTGTTTATGAATGATGAAAATTTTATTTCAGGTGGCATTACAAATGAAAACCCAACGCTAATTGCAAAACTATTTGACGATAGTGGTATTAATACTTCAAGTGGCGTGGGGCATGATATTGTTGCACTGTTAGACGGAGATGAAACTAATCCATATATTTTAAATGACTACTATTTGGCAGATATTGACAGCTATCAAAGTGGCCAATTGAGCTACCCATTAAGAAAACTATCGCCAGGCCGTCACACCATTTCTCTTAAAGCCTGGGATGTGTATAATAATTCATCTACCAAAGAAATTCATTTCACAGTCTTCAACCAAAACGAAAGTTTAGAATTAAAAAATGTACTTAATTATCCAAACCCATTTGTAAATTATACAGAATTTTGGTTCAATCACAATAGTTCAGGGGTTTTGGACGTTTCTATACAAATATTTACAATTTCAGGTAAATTGGTAAAAACAATTAATAGTCAAACTAATTCAAACGGTATAAATAATACGATTTCAAGAAATATCACTTGGGATGGAAGAGATGACTTTGGAAATAAAATTGGAAAAGGAGTTTATGTTTATAAGCTCATTGTTAAGTCTCAGCTAAATGGCCTTAAATCTGAGAAAATTGAAAAACTTGTTATCCTTTAAAAAAATATATATTTGCCTTAATCAAATTTAAAAATGATGAACAAAAACAATCTCACTAAAAATTTAAGAATCTTGTTAGCTGCCACCGCTTTAATATTCTATACTAACAAAATTTTATCGCAAACTGTCACCCTTCCGAACCCTGACTCAAGAGTTATTACAACTGGAGTTCCTTTTTTACTAATTGCTTCAGATGCACGTGCGGCCAGCTTAGGTGATATGGGTGTAGCGACATCTGCTGATTCTTATTCACAACAATGGAATCCTTCTAAATATGCTTTTTCTGAAACAAAATCTGGTTTCGGTATTAGTTATACGCCTTACTTAAGTAAACTTGTAAACGATATTTTTTTGGCAAACATTACATACTTTAATAGAATTAATGATCGAAGTGCATTTGCTGCTAGTTTTAAATATTTTTCTCTAGGTGAAATTGAACTCAGAGAAACAGAGTTTGATTTAGGAATAATAGAGAAACCTAATGAACTAACAATGGATGTTTCTTATGCACTTAGACTTTCGGATAAGTTTTCAATGTCAGTTGCACTTCGATATCTACGCTCCGACTTAAGAATACAAGCGCTTGATCCTAATGCTAAATCCGCTGGTTCATTTGGAGTAGACATTTCGGGATTTTATCAAGGAGAAGAAATCGCATATAATGATTTTAATGGGAAATGGAGAGGTGGATTTGCTATTCAAAATGTTGGCCCTAAATTAAAATATGATGACTCTGGAAGAGAAAACTTTTTACCAACAAACTTGAGACTTGGTGGTGGATTTGACTTTATATTTGATTTTTATAATAAATTAAGTGTTACTGCTGAAGTTACAAAGCTATTAATACCAACTCCCCCTATTTATGGAACTGAGTACAATTACATAGACGCAAATAATAGCGGAGATTATGATCCAGAAAATGGTACTGATACTTCAAACACCGATTCTCTAGGCCAAATTATTAACAGTAATGTAATTCTAAATGGCCAAGATCCAAATGTAAGTTTTGTAAATGGAATATTTCAATCTTTTGGTGACGCACCAGGCGGATTTAGTGAAGAATTAGACGAATTTACTTGGGCACTGAGCGCTGAATATCTATATCAAGATTCATTCGCTCTTCGGGCTGGATACTTCAACGAAAATGAAACAAAGGGTGCCCGAAAATTCTTTTCTTTAGGAGCAGGATTTAAATATTCAACAGTAAATATCGATATGTCATACTTATTTTCAGCAGCAAAAGTTCAAAGTCCATTAGAAAATACATTACGATTTTCTTTGTCATTTAATTTTGGTGAAGGAGAATACTTAGAGTATTAGCATAAAATTTTATGTGCAAGTGAAAAAAATAAATTTCAATAGTGAATTTGTTTTATACAAGTCAAAAAACGAGTTGCCCCCTGTGGTGAAAAGTTTAATGGAAAGTGCTGAAAAAGCCCGTAATAAAGCTTATGCCCCATACTCTAATTTTTTAGTAGGTGCTGCAGTCCATCTTGAAAATGGGAAAATCATAACAGGAAATAATCAAGAAAATGCTGCATACCCATCTGGGATTTGTGCTGAAAGAACAGCAATTTTTTACGCAAGTTCAAAATACCCCAAACAAAAAATTCTACAAATGGCCATTATTGCTGGTCCAAAAAATAAACCAGCGTTGTCTCCAATTCCACCATGCGGGTCATGTCGGCAAGTTCTAGCCGAATATGAAATAAAACAAAATAATCCAATTGAACTATATTTCATGGGAACTGAAGGTGAGGTTGCTTACTCAAAATCAATTAAAAACATACTACCAATATTGTTCAGTGGAAAAATGCTATAAATTTTTATCTAAAAATTTTTTACTTCCCTTTTTCGTTTAGCGATCAAAATGTTATTTTTGTGGTTAAATTTTAGACCTTCGCTAAGTCAATGAAAAAAATTACCAAAGAAACTTACCTTGATTGGTATGAAAATATGCTGTTTTGGAGAAAATTTGAAGACAAACTAGCTGCCGTTTATATTCAACAAAAAGTAAGAGGTTTCTTGCATTTATACAATGGTCAAGAAGCTGTCCTGGCGGGAGCTTTGCATGTAATGGATCTTGAAAAAGATAAAATGATAACAGCTTATCGAAACCATGTACAACCAATTGGAATGGGCGTTGATCCAAGGCGTGTTATGGCGGAATTATATGGAAAAGCAACAGGAACATCAAAAGGTCTTGGTGGCTCAATGCATATCTTTTCAAAAGAACATGGCTTTTACGGCGGACACGGAATTGTTGGTGGACAAATCCCGCTTGGTGCTGGTATGGCTTTTGGTGATAAATACTTTAAAACTGATGCAGTAACATTATGCTTTTTCGGAGACGGCGCAGCTCGGCAAGGCTCCCTTCATGAAACATTCAACATGGCTATGACTTGGAAACTTCCTGTTGTGTTCGTTTGTGAAAATAATGGATATGCAATGGGTACCTCTGTCGAACGTACTGCAAATCACACCGATATATGGAAATTAGGACTTGGTTATGAAATGCCATGCGGTCCTGTAGACGGTATGAATCCAGTTAAAGTTGCAGAAGCGTTTGATGAAGCAATTAATCGTGCAAGAACTGGTGAGGGTCCAACATTCCTTGAGATGAAGACTTATCGTTATAGAGGCCATTCGATGAGTGATGCCCAGCACTATAGAACCAAAGACGAAGTAAAAGAATATCAAAAAATTGATCCCATCACGCAAGTAAAAGAAACAATTCTTGAAAAAAACTATGCTACTGAAGACGAAATCAAAAATATTAACGCTAGAGTAAAAGAGCTTGTTACTGAGTGCGAAAAATTTGCTGAAGAATCTCCCTATCCTGAAAAGAGCTTAATGTACGATGCAGTTTACGAGCAAGAAGATTACCCGTTTTTAAAACACAAACTCTAAATTATGGCTATAGTTATTAACATGCCCAGATTGAGTGATACCATGGAAGAAGGAACAGTAGCTTCATGGCTAAAAAAAGTTGGGGATTATGTTGAAGAGGGTGATATTCTAGCTGAAATTGAAACTGACAAAGCAACCATGGAATTCGAGTCTTTTAATGAAGGTACACTCTTGCATATTGGAGTTCAAGAAGGTGAAACTACTAAAGTTGATCAGCTCCTAGCTATAATTGGTGATGAGGGTGAAGATATCTCTGAACTAATTAAGACCCAATCTGATGAAATTTTAGAAAAAGATTCAAAAACTGACGAAAGTATTGAAATCAATAATTCTGAGAAAAATGAGTCAAAAGCAAAAGTGCCTGAGGAAAATAATAAAATTCCTGAAAATGTGATAATTGTCACCATGCCAAGGTTAAGCGATACAATGGAAGAAGGTACTATCGCCAGTTGGTTAAAAAATGAAGGTGATTATATTAATGAGGGTGAGATATTAGCAGAGATAGAAACTGATAAGGCTACCATGGAATTTGAGTCTTTTAATGAAGGTACACTTTTATTAAAAGGCCTACAAGTTGGTCAATCTGCCAAAGTTGACGATTTATTAGCAATAATTGGACCTGAAGGAACAGACATAACTGGAATTAAAGATAATTTCAAATTAGGACAAGAAAATGAAATTGTCAAAATTAAAGACCAAGAGTCAGTTGATGAGCGACCAACTGTTGAAAAAGCCGATAAAGTTCAAAAAAATAATCAAGAAATTTCGTTACCTGTTGAATCAAAAAACGAAAGAATTTTTATTTCTCCTTTAGCAAATAAAATTGCCAAAGAAAAAGGAATAGCAATAAATCAAATCATAGGAACAGGAGAAAATGGTAGGATTATTAAAAGGGATGTTGAAAACTTTACTGTTAATACAATATCCAGTACAACACCATCTCCAAAATTTACTCCAGAAGGGCAAGAAAGTTTTGATGAAATAAGCCACTCGCAAATGCGAAAAGTCATTGCCAAAAGACTAGCAGAATCAAAGTTTTCTGCTCCTCACTACTACCTCTCAGTAGAATTTGATATGGACAATGCCATAGCATTTCGTGAACAATTTAATTCAGTACCTGATACTAAAATTTCTTTTAACGATATAATTGTTAAGGCTTGTGCTTTATCTTTAAAGAAACACCCACAGGTTAATTCCCAATGGTTTGATGATAAAATGACACTTAATAATCATGTTCACATTGGTGTTGCTGTTGCTGTTGAAGATGGACTGGTTGTTCCTGTGGTAAAATTTGCTAATGAGCAAACTCTCACACAGATTGGTAACACTGTCAAAGACTTTGCAATGCGGTCACGTAATAAAAAATTACTTCCAGAGGAGATGGAAGGAAGCACTTTTACAATCTCGAACTTAGGTATGTTTGGTATTGAAAACTTTACATCAATAATTAATCAACCTAACTCTGCTATTTTATCTGTTGGCACAATAGTTGAAAAGCCTGTAGTAAAGAATAATAAAATAGTCATTGGTAATACAATCAAACTCACCCTAGCATGCGATCACAGGACAGTTGACGGTGCTACTGGCGCTTCTTTTTTACAAACACTGAAAGAATTCATTGAAAACCCTGTTACAATGTTAATGTAATTTCATTTTTTATTACATCTCGCAATATATCAATTGATTTATATTTTATACATTACCTATTAAAAAGTTCGTAAAGAATTGGTTTACTTGGAGTGGCGTCGTTATGAAACGGAGCGATGAGTAAATTTAAAATATACTTTCCATCCTTGACGCTGTTAGGAACATAAATAAGCTCTGTTATTGTAGCCTCGTTTCGAATTATCCCATCGAAACCCCAAAAGGCCTTGTGTGCCAATAATTCGCCGTTGTCATTTTCTTTATCAATGCTAGGAATATCAACTAATAAGTGTTTTACCTGTTTTTCCTTAAGATATGTTGCTGCTGCTGCTGACAAATATGGTGGATTAGTATTGGAATATTGTCGATTAAGTTTATCCTTAGTGTTTGGTAAAGTTCTAATTATTAATGCCTCACGCTTTTTATTTCCAATTGCAAATCGCAATTGTTTTTCTGAAATAATTAAATCACTACCCAGGCTTTCAGGCACAACTGTTATTAATTCAGCAATAAACAAAAATTGATTTAAGGTTGTGTTAATTGAATAAACTTCATCTGTGATGTGACCTACACACTCAGTGTGTGTACCATGAGCGTGTGGATTAAATTCGATTGAATTAAAATTTACTGAGGCACCGCTTTTAACACTTCCCTCCCAATCTTTAAGCTTTACTGGATATATTTTTGGAGGAGGTAAATGCCAAGCATTAACATTGTCTTTGCTGGCCCTCAAAGGTATGGATATATCAATTGGTTTATTTACTAAAATAGTGTATGTTTTACTGTTTACTTCAATAATAGCTTTTATACTCATTGTCTTTAAATAATTTAAAATATAAATAGATCCGAGGCAATTCCATCAACTAAGAATTTACCTCTATTCGTTGCTTTTAAATGTAAATTTTCAATTTTGAGAAAATTCGTCTTTAAGTACTTATCAGCATTTTGTAATAGTCTGCATTTAAAAACTGTCCCAAATTCAATCTCAATCTTTTTTAATGAAACACCCCAAACAGTTCTTAAACCAGTCATTACGTATTCATTAAATTGATTTTCTATTGTCAATGACTCTGATTCAAATGGTAATATGTTATTGGTTAATGCATCAATATATTTCTTGTTATTTGAAATATTCCATGAACGGGTATTTCCATTATATGAGTGAGCTGAAGGTCCAATCCCGAAATATGGTGTGCCTAACCAATAATTACAATTGTGTTTGGAAAAATAACCTGTTTTACCAAAGCTACAAACTTCGTAATGTTCGAATCCATTTTCTTTTGCTTCCTTGACTAAAATTCTGAAATGATTCGCTGCTTGATCCTCACATAAAGGGGGTTGTTTTTTTTTCTTTATAAGGTAATTAAGAGGTGTTTTTGGTTCAACAGTTAGTGCATAGCAAGACATGTGATTGAGTTTTAAATTAAAAACAATTTGTAGGTTGGCTAGCCATCGTTCGTCTGACATTTGTGGAATTCCGTATAATAAATCAACAGAAATATTGTCAAAGTATTTTTTTGCAATTTCAATACTGCTATGTGATTGTTCTGAATTATGAGCTCTGTTCATCCATTTCAGATCTTCATCAAAAAATGACTGAATGCCAATGCTTAATCTATTAATTTTAGAATTTTCAAATTGTATTATTTTTTCTTTGCTTAAATCATCAGGATTTAACTCCATAGTAACTTCTGCACAACTACTAACATTATAATTTTCGTATATCGTTTTAAAAATCATGTTTAATTGTGAATAAGATAATAGAGAAGGAGTTCCGCCGCCAAAATAAATAGTCTGGATTAAGTCCTTTCTAGACACTTCAGAACGAATTTCTATCTCTTTACATATGGCATCAATGACTTGATTAATGTTTTTTTTATTGGTAGAAAAATGAAAATTACAATAATAACAAGCTGTTTTACAAAATGGAATATGAATGTAGAGCCCTGCCAAATTTTAATTATTTCTTTATTCTATTTTCATTTATTTTAATAAAATCACCCCATCCTGAATAAGTTTTCCCAGATTCATGTTTCCCATTGTTATAAAAATGACATACTGCTGCAGCAAGTCCGTCTGTTGAATCCAAATTCTTCGGTAATTCATTTAGTGTCAAAATATTCTGTAGCATTTTTGCAACTTGTTCTTTACTAGCATTACCATTCCCAGTTATAGCCAACTTAATTTTCTTTGGGGAGTATTCTGTAATTGGAATTTCTCTTGAAAGTCCTGCAGCCATAGCCACACCTTGTGCTCGACCCAATTTAAGCATACTTTGAACATTTTTTCCAAAAAAGGGTGCTTCGATTGCGATTTCATCAGGCTTATAATTATCAATTATTTCTAAGGTGCGTTCAAAAATTAATTTTAATTTTAAATAATGGTCTTTGTATTTTTTTAACTGCAACTCATTAAGCAACATAAATTCCATTTGTTTACCATAAGTACGAATAAGTCCAAAACCCATTATTGTTGTACCGGGGTCTATGCCTAAGATAATCTTGTCATTTTTCATTTTGTAGTGTTGAGTATTATGGGAAATTGAAAGGATACTTGAACATGTTGACCTCTCTTTACTGCAGGGTAGAGAGTCGAAAGATTTGTGAAACTTTGAGTCAAATTCGTAATTATTTTATCTTTTTCAGATTGAAGAAATTGATTAGAATTAATTTTACTAATTGATATCACTCCAGAATTAGACACCAACATATTTAATATTAGCGTATCACTTGAGCTAGTCGTAATTAAATTTTTATTTTTTTTAAAAAAATCAAAAATGTGATTAGTTATTACTTCCTCAAAACATTGTTTGTTTTCATTGAAGTTTAAAGTTTCACTACAAATATCAAAACTTGGATATTGATCTAATGATTTCCAATCAATTACCCGAATTTCTTCTTGAAAAATAGCTTCAGGATCTAATTTTTTTTTATCAAAGAATTTGCAAGAAGAAAAAAGAAGAAAGAAGATAATTAATAATCTCATAGCGAAGCATTATATCCTAAAATTACAATTTAATTTTAACTTTGAAAACCGATTAATAAATGCAAATTTTAAAATAAGTTTTTATTTTTGACTCTGATTTATAAAAATATAATAAGCTAATATTATCCATCCAAAAATCAAAACTAATCCGCCAACTGGAGTTAATATTCCAAAGGAAATAAAATCAGTATTCGTTAGTGAATTTGTAGATAGTAAATATATTGATCCTGAAAATAAAATCACACCAATTAAAACTAAATAAAAAATTATTTTTCTTTGAAATAAATTCAAAATTGGTAATATTCCAACAATAAAAAGAAACAAGGCATGATATAATTGATATCTGATTCCAGTTTGAAAACTTTCAAAGGAATCATTGCTGATTAATGGCCTAAGCCCGTGATTAGCATATGCTCCAAAAAATAAAGCAGTTAAGCCTAAAATTGTTGCCGTTAAAAAAATTTTTTTTTTCATTTTAATTATTACTCATTCAATTTAGTAACTTAGAGGCAAAAGTAATAATTGTAAGCTTAATATGCGAACTGTTTTAATAATTGGAGCTGGAAAATCTACTGCCTTTTTAGTAAAATATCTACTCGATAAATCAATTGATGAAAAACTATATATTAGACTTGCTGATAAAAATAAATTAGCGGCTCTTAAACTTATCAATAATCATAAAAACGGAATAGGAATTGAGTTTGATATCAATAGTAAACAACAACGTATTGATGAAATTAAAAAAGCTGATATTGTTATTTCAATGCTACCTGCAAGATTTCATTTTGAAGTTGCTAAAGATTGTCTAAGTCTTAAAAAAAATCTTATAACCGCTTCATATGTAAGCAATGAAATGCAGTCTTTAAATCAAGAAGTTAAATTAAAAAATCTTCTTTTTTTAAATGAAATGGGAGTAGATCCAGGAATTGATCATATGAGCGCCATGCAAATTATTGATAAAATTAAATCAGAGGGTGGAAAAATGATTTTATTTGAATCATTTACTGGGGGTCTTATTGCGCCGGAAAGTGATAATAACTTATGGAATTATAAATTTACTTGGAACCCAAGAAACGTAGTTTTGGCAGGCCAAGGCGGTGCTGCGAAATTCATTCAGGAGGGAAAATTCAAATACATCCCATACAATAGATTATTTAGGAGAACTGAATTTTTAGACGTAGACGGCTATGGACGTTTTGAAGCGTATGCTAATCGAGACTCACTAAAATATCAAAATATTTATGGACTTGATGATATCCAGACAATGTATAGAGGGACAATTAGGAAAGTTGGGTTTGGAAAGGCGTGGCAAATTTTTGTTAGGCTTGGAATGACAGATGACAGTTATTACATTACTGGAAGTGAAAATATGAGTTACAGAGATTTTATAAACTCTTTCCTACCATACCATCCATCTGATTCAGTTGAACTAAAGTTAAGACATCAATTAAAAATTGATCAAGACGATATATTATGGGAAAAACTTGAAGAGCTTGATTTATTCAATAGAAATAAAAGAGTAGGAATAAAAGATGGTACTCCTGCTCAAATATTACAAAAAATACTTATGGATAGCTGGACATTAAAACAAGATGATAAAGATATGATTGTTATGTATCACAAGTTTGGTTATATATTGAAAGACAAGAAACACCAAATTGATTCAACAATGGTTTGTATTGGAGAAGACCAAACATATACTGCTATGTCAAAAACTGTTGGATTACCCATCGCAATTGGAGCAATTAAGGTCTTAAATGGTATAATAAATGAAAAAGGCGTACAAATACCTGTAAAAAAACAAATATATCTACCAATTCTTAATGAATTAAAGAAATATGGTATAAATTTTAAAGAAAAAAAAGTAAAATATTTAGGATATAATATACTTAATACTTAATTTGCTTTAAAATTGTTAAATTTTAATCAATTTTTTGTAAAAAATGAGCAAATTATCCATAGATGGAATTGACAAATCAATTTTAAGGTTCCTAATTAAAGATGCAAGAACACCTGTTCTTGAGATTGCGCGCAACATTGGAATCTCCGGTGCAGCAATTCATCAAAGATTAAAAAAACTAGAAAACTCGGGACTTATCGCAGGATCTAAATTCATCATAAATCCAAAAGCGCTGGGCTATACAACTATGGCTTTCGTCGGAGTTTTTTTAGAAAAGGCTAAAAATAATTCGGATGTAGTTAGGCAGTTAAAGCGCATCCCTGAAGTTATTGAGTGTCATTATACTACAGGCGACTGGAGCATTCTAATTAAAATATTGTGTAAAGACAATATGCATCTAATGTCAGTCTTAAACAAAGGAATTCAAGAAATTTCTGGAATTTCAAGAACAGAAACGTATATTTCATTAAATCAACAAATTGATAGACAAATTAAGATTTAACGCCTACCGAAAACTTGTATAGCCCAGTACAAAAGCGTTGCCAATGAACCTAAAGCTGCTACCAAATAAGTCCTCGCAGCCCAACGTAACGCATCCTCCGCTGATTTATACTCATCACGCGAAACAATATTTCTGTTTTTTAGCCAAATTAAAGCACGATTGCTTGCATCATATTCAACAGGAAGAGTGATGAAACTAAAAAGAGTTGCCAACCCCATCATTAAAAAACCCAAAATTAATACGAAGTAGCCAATGCCACTCGCTAATCCCAAAACTAAGCCAGCAAAAATTACCATTGTTGATAGTCTTGAAGCTACACTAACCACTGGAACCATTGAAGAACGCATTTGTAACCAGCTGTACGCCCTTGCATGCTGTACTGCGTGACCACATTCGTGAGCTGCAACTGCTGCTGCTGCTGCATTTCTCTCGTGAAAAACAGCTTCACTTAAATTAATCGTTCTGTCCTTAGGATTGTAATGGTCCGTTAATCGACCTTTAACTGAAACTACCTTTACATTGTATATACCATGATCTGACAGCATCTTTTCTGCAACTTCTGCCCCTGAAAGGCCATTACGTAAAGCAGTTTTTGAATATTTTAAAAATTTGCGCTTAAGCGTCGAGCTAACATAAGAACTAGCTAAAGCTATTATTCCAATTAAAAGATAGTATTGTAACATTTGATTTAATTATTTTTTTATAGATATCAAAAATAAAGCCAAATATATTAAAATGAAATATTGTCAGTCTTATTTTCTGTACTTTATAATTGTAATCAGCAAAACAGATGTTAAAACCATCATTATGCTGTTAGCAATAATCATTGACAGGCTTTGCCTATAAATGCCGTAGATCAACCAACAAAAAATGCCGACAAAAAATATAAAAAATGTTGTTAACGAAAATGAAGAAACATCTTTTGTTGAAAATGTCTTATAGGCCTGGGGTAAAAATGAAATTGTAGTTAATGTTCCTGCTAGCAAACCTATTATTTCAATATGATTTATATCAAAAGACAACATTAACAATTTTTCCAGGTATAATAATCATTTTTTTAACAACCTTTCCATTCAGATAAGTAATTGATCTATGATCTGAGAGAACTAACTTTTCAATCTCAGCTTTACTCATATTGGTGGGTAAATCTAAAGTAAAACGGGTCTTGCCATTGAAAGAAATGGGATAAGTTTTTGAAATCTCAATTAGATACTTGGGGTCATAAACAGGAAATTTTGTAATAGATATTGATTCCTTGTTTCCCAACACATGCCATAACTCCTCGCAAATGTGCGGAGCGTATGGTGACAGAAGAATCAAAAGAGGTTCTAATACCGAACGACTTGTGCAATTCAGATTAGTGAGTTCATTTACAGCGATCATAAAGCTGGAAATCGAGGTATTGAACGAAAATCCTTCAATATCTTGACAAACTTTCTTAATTGTTTTATGAAGGGTTTTAAGTGATTGTGAGCATGGTGCATCTGCTGTTACTTTAACACCAGATTGACCAACGTAAAGCTTCCAAAATTTTTTCAAAAAAGCGAAAACACCGGTAATCCCGTCTGTACTCCACGGTTTATGTTGCTCCAATGGACCAAGAAACATCTCATATAATCGGAATGAGTCTGCTCCATATTTAAAACAAATTTCATCAGGATTTATAACGTTATATTTTGATTTGGACATTTTTTCTACTTCCCTTTTGACTTTAAAGCTACCATCATCTGAAAAAATAAATCTAGCAGAATTAAACTCAGCGCGCCAGGATTTAAACATGTTTAAGTCCATTTGATCTTTAGAATTTATAAAATTGATATCAACATGTATATACTGAACAGACTTACCTTTAACTTTGTCGTATGAAATAAAGGTGTTTTGCCCTTCAATTCTTGCTACATAAGCACTTTTACCCAAAATCATGCCCTGATTCACCAATTTTTTTGCAAACTCATCAACAGGTAAAAATCCCCTATCAAATAAAAATTTTTGCCAAAAACGCGCATAAAGTAAGTGACCAGTAGCGTGTTCACTTCCCCCAACATAGAGATCTACTTGTTGCCAATAATTTAAATTTTTATTACTCACAAATTCATTTTCATTGTCAGGGTCCATAAACCTGTTAAAATACCATGAACTACCAGCCCAACCAGGCATTGTATTTAACTCAAGTGGAAAAACAGTTTTATTGTTAATTTTAGAGTTAGAAACAACAGAATTATTATTTGTATCCCACGCCCAAGATGTGGCACGTCCAAGCGGTGGATCCCCATGCTCAGTCGGTAAATATTTTTCGACTTCAGGGAGTTTTAAAGGTAAAAATTTGGGTGAAATCATATTAGGTATATCATCCTTGTAATAGACTGGAAATGGTTCTCCCCAGTATCTTTGTCTCGAAAAAATTGCATCCCTTAATCTATAGTTTACCTTCTCGCAGCCATGACCAATTTTGATTAATTTATCTACAGATATTTTAAAAGCATCATTAAAATTTAATCCATTCAAAAATTCACTATCGGCGATTGTAAAATTCTTATCGGTAAAAGCTTTTTCTGAAATATCTGCTTCTGCAAATATATTTGGAATTGGAATCTTAAAATATTTGGCAAAATCGTAGTCTCTTTGATCGCCACACGGTACAGACATCACTGCGCCAGTACCATACCCCGCTAAAACGTAATCTCCAATCCATATTGGAATAGGCTTCTTTGTGAAAGGATGTTCAGCATATGCACCTGTAAACTCTCCCGTAATCGTTTTAATATCTGACATTCTATCTCTTTCACTACGACTTTTAGTTGTCATAATATATTTGTCAACATACTTTCTTTGTACTTCAGTTGTAATTATATTGACAAGTTCATGTTCAGGTGCTAAAGTCATAAAAGACACACCAAAAATTGTGTCAGGTCTTGTGGTAAAAACTTCAATTTGACTATCATGCCCAATAACATCAAAAAATACTGAGGCACCAACTGATTTACCAATCCAGTTTCGCTGAGTCTCTTTAATCGCATCTGACCAATCAATTTTATCAAGTCCAGAAAGTAATCTTTCAGCATATGCAGTTATTCGCATACTCCATTGTGTCATTTCTCTTTTAATTACTGGATAGCCCCCTCGTTCAGAAACACCATCAATGATCTCATCGTTGGCAAGAACAGTTCCCAGCTTAGGACACCAATTAACTTCAGTTTCAGCTAAAAAAGCAAGACGATACTTAAGTAAAATTTTTTCTTTTTCAAATTTGGGATAATTTTTCCAGTCGTTTGAAGAAAAAATAATGGTATCCAAATCACAAAATGCATTTATATTCTTGTTACCACTAATTTCGAATTGCTCAATTAACAAACTTATAGGCTGAGCTTTATCTGCAGACTTATCATACCAAGAGTTATACAGTTGAATAAAAATCCATTGAGTCCACTTATAATAATCTGGAGATGATGTCCTAACCTCCCTTGTCCAATCATATGAGAAACCCATTTTGTCCAATTGACTTCTGTAGGTCTTAATGTTCTCATCTGTGGTTATGGCTGGGTGTTGGCCAGTTTGTATAGCATATTGCTCCGCAGGCAACCCAAAACTATCATATCCTTGTGGATGCAGTACATTGTAGCCCATATTTCTTTTGTAGCGAGCATAAATATCAGAAGCAATATATCCCAAGGGATGACCAACGTGGAGACCTGATCCACTTGGGTAAGGAAACATGTCCAATACGTAACATTTTGGTTTATTAGATTCTTGTGGGGTTAAAAATGTGTTATTATCTCTCCAATGTTTCTGCCATTTTTCTTCAATTTCCCTAAAATTGTAATCCATTACCAAAACTTTATTAAGCACAAATTTACATTTTATTTAAGGAAGTTTTATATTTTTACAAAAGAAGAAGTTTATAATGAAATTATCATTTGAAAAAGACCAAAAACGACGCTTGATTTCATCTTACTTTTCAGTTGTTATTAGCATTGCTTTAGTCCTATTTTTACTTGGAATTTTAGGTATAATTGTTATAAATGCAAAATTCATTTCGAAAGAATTTAAGGAAAAGGTAGTTCTAACAATATATCTTGAAGACTCATCAAAACAAAGTGAAATTAATCAATTAAAAAATAATCTGTTATTATCAAAATATGTTAAAACAACAAAGTTTATTTCGAAGGAATCAGCGGCTGACTTTATGAAATTGGAGTACGGTGAAGATTTTCTTGAGGAAATTGGTTATAACCCCCTTAAAAATTCATTTGAAATTAATTTCATGGCAGACTTTGTGACCACAAAAAGACTTGACAGCATCTCTAATCAAGTTATTAAAAAAAGATTTGTTGAAGATGTCAAATATGATAAAGACTTAGTTTCCTTGGTGAATAGTAATGTTAAAAGAATAAGCTTTTGGATTTTGATTACTTGTGGGATTTTTACATTAATAGCTGTTTTACTTATAAACAGCTCCATAAGATTAGCGGTTTACTCAAAACGTTTTTCAATTAAAACAATGCAAATGGTCGGAGCAACAAAGAAATTTATACGAAAACCATTCATTCTTAGAAATATACTCCTTGGTATGTTTGGTAGTATCCTAGCAATCTTTGGAAATATAGTTTTCTTGTATTATGTAAATGTATCATTTCCTGAACTTCAAATTATGAAGCAATTATTGGAAATTACATATATGTTTGTGGGGCTATTTTTTATTGGTATTTTTATATCATGGCTTAGTACTTATTGGGCTACTCAACGTTTTTTAAACCTTAAAACAAATGAATTATATTAGAAAAATGATTGTTTTTACATACTAGTAAAATATGGGTGAAAAAAAACGAAAAGATAGTCACAAAAGAGTATTTATCTTCAGCAAAAAAAATTACAAATTAATGTTTGTGGGATTACTATTTATTGGCGCAGGATTTTTATTAATGTCTGGGGGTGGTTCAAATGACCCCAATATCTATAGCGAAGCAATTTTTAGTTTTCGAAGAATTAGGTTAGCTCCAACTCTAGTCATAATAGGTTATGTTATTCAAATTTACGCTATTCTCTCAAAAAAATAATTAAATGGAATTAATCGAAAGCCTTATTTTGGGAGTTATCCAGGGCTTAACTGAATTTTTACCTGTTTCATCTTCAGGTCATTTGGAGCTCGGAAAAAATATAATAGGCAATAAACTGATTTTACGCGAAAGCATTCTTTTTACAATGGTTCTACATTTTGCAACAGCAATGAGCACTATTATAGTCTTCCACAAAGATATAATTGAAATTTTAAAGGATTTCTTTAAATTAAAGTCAAACTCAAATACTCAATTTGTTTTTAAAATAATCATTTCAATGATCCCTGCCTTAATAATTGGATTTTTTTTCGAATCATTAATAAATTCAATGTTTTCAAGTAATATAGCTTTTGTTGGCTCAATGCTAATAGTTACTGCATTATTATTAATGGCTGGCGACAGGTATAACCAAGGTAAAAAAAGAATAGATAACAAAATTGCTTTCTTAATTGGTATCTCTCAAGCTTTTGCATTAATACCTGGAGTTTCAAGATCTGGAGCAACAATCGCGACTGCTTTAGTCTTGGGTGTTGACAAAGCTAATGCAGCAAAATTTTCATTTTTAATGGTCTTACCTATCATATTTGGAAAGGTAATTTATGATATCTCATTTGTTGGATTTAATTACGACGAAACACAGTTACAAATGCTTGGAATTGGATTTATAGCTGCATTTCTGAGTGGTTTAATTGCATGCAAGTGGATGATAAGCTTAGTCAAAAATAGTCAACTAAAGTTTTTTGCGCTTTATTGTACTATATTGGGTGTCTCTTCAATATTATCTTTTGTTTTTTTAAAATGAAAAAAATTGAGGATTTTAAAAATGGACAACTACTTTTATTTGACAAACCAATAGGTTGGTCATCTTTTGATGTTGTTAATAAAATAAGGTGGTCAATAAGAAAAAAATTTAAAATTGATAACATTAAAGTAGGTCATGCGGGTACATTAGATCCATTATCAACTGGACTATTATTAGTTGCTACTGGCAAAATGACTAAAAGCATTGAAAAATTCCAAAATCAAAAAAAAACTTATGTGGGAAATTTTATTATTGGAAGTACAACCCCTTCATTTGACAAAGAAACCGAAATTAATGAACAATTTGCAACCAATCACATTACAAAAGAACTAATTGTTAAAGTATCAAAAGATTTTATGGGAGAAATATCCCAGTATCCACCGATTTTCTCTGCCATCAAAAATAAAGGAAAACCACTTTATAAATATGCAAGGGCTGGAAAAAATGTCAAATTAAAATCAAGAAAAATTACCGTTTTTAACTTCAACATTAAAGACATAAGAAAACTTGATGTAAGTTTTGAAATTGAATGTAGCAAAGGAACTTACATTCGATCTTTGGTAAATGATTTTGGCAAAAAATTAAACTCTGGTGCCCATCTTACAAAACTAAGAAGAACAAAAATTGGTGATCATTCGATTGAAAAGGCTTTTAAAATTGATGATTTTATTCAACTTTTAAAATAATTCAGGACTATTATTTCTATTTATAAGGAATAATTTCTAACAATTTCTGAATAACTTCAACTCTAGCCTTCATTTTCTTATTAGCCAGAATTGTGATCCAAGGAGCATATTCGGTATCTGTTATTTCAAACATTTTTGTACGATATTTAGTGTAATCGTCCCATAAATCCAATGCAGCTTTATCCACAGAACTAAATTTCCACCTCTTAACTGGACTACTTTTTATGTCATTAAAGCGTCTAGCTTGTTCATCTTTGGAAATTGAAAAATAAAACTTTACTAAACGAACTCCTGAGTCAACAAGCATTTTCTCAAAATCATTCACTTGATTCATAAAAATTTTGTATTCTCCATTACTGCAAAAGTTGTTAACTGGTTCTACTACAGCTCTGTTGTACCAACTACGATCAAAAAAAGTAATCTGACCGCTCCGTGGCAGATTTTTTACATATCGCTGAAAATACCATTGCTGTCTTTCTTCAGGAGTCGGTTTTGGTAATGCAACTACTTCGAATTCACGAGGGTTCAAATTTTGTGTAATTCTTCTTATGGCTCCCCCTTTTCCAGCCGCATCACGACCTTCAAAAATAACTACTAACTTTTCTCCTTTTTTTTCAATCCATTGCTGCATTTCGATTAATTGTTCTTGTAGCTTTTTCAGCTTTGTCTCATAATTCAAAATACGTAAAGCTCTAGCTGGAGTCATATTTTTGTCAAGCAAAAAAAGTTTTAATCCCCGCTTTGTATTTAGTTTTTTTAAATTTTTAGAGGTAAATGGGTTCATTTAATTATATTGTTTTTGTACATGACAGCAACATTCTTGTCAGGTGTAATCGAGGTTTTAGAAAGCCTCTTTCCATCATAATTAAACTGAGAAAGAACATACCGAATACTTTCCAGACGTGCCTTTTTCTTTTCGTTTGTTTTAATGATGATCCATGGACTGAAAGAGCTATGTGTTTTTTCAAACATCTTATCTTTATATTTTGTGTAAAGGTCCCAACGTTTTTGTCCTTCTTTATCAACGGGACTAAATTTCCATTGCTTTAATGGGTTTGCTAATCTAGAGTTAAATCTCCTCAGTTGCTCATCTTTTGAAATTGAAAACCAAAATTTGATTATTACAACTCCATCCTTATACAGCATGTGCTCGAATTCAGGTACTTGAAGCATATATTTTTCGTACTGATCATCATTACAAAAGCCCATAACTGGTTCAACAACCGCACGATTATACCAGCTGCGATCAAAAAAAACTAATTCTCCTGGCTCAGGTAACTCCTTTATGTATCGCCTAAAATACCATTGTCCCATTTCAGACTCCGTAGGTTTTGTTAATGCAACAACCCGCATCGAACGAGGATTTAAATGTTCAGTAAATCTGCGAATTGCTCCTCCTTTGCCAGCGGCATCTCTGCCTTCGAAAATTATACAAATACGCTTTTTATTTTTTGCAACCCACTGTTGAAGTTCAACTAATTCAGCTTGAAGCTTAAGTAATTCAGTTTCATAATTAAACCCCTTTATTATGGACTTGTATTTTTTTGAATTGAGTTTCGATTTTAAAAAAACTTTGACGTCTGAGATTCTACTCAATTTTTCAAAATCAGACAGGCTTAGAGAGCTCATATAGATTTTATAGCTTGAGTTTAATTAAAATGGTAAATCGTCTGGTTCGTCAGTCTTGAGGTCTTCTGCAGGTTCAAAAGCTTCCGGAGAAGGAGTAGGAGAAGTAGGACTAGATGGTTTAGGTTGTAAATTATCAATTCTCCAGCCTTGTATTGAATTAAAATGCTTCGTTTCACCTTGTGGGCTAATCCATTCACGGCCTCTCAAATTAATCCCGACTTTTACAGATTGACCAACTTCAAAATTATTTAAAAGATCTGTTTTGTCCTGAACAAAATCAATAGATAAATGTTGAGGGTATTGCTCTTCAGTGGTTATTACCAACTCTCGTTTTCTAAAACCATTTGTACCCACAGTTAATGTTTCACCAATTAATTTAATTTTTCCTTGTACTTCCATATTTAATCACTATTTGTTTTTAAATTACAATATATCTTAAGTCTTTTCATCGAATATAACAACTTCTTTGGCCACTACCAACGAAATCTAATTTTTATCGCTAAATAACCCTATTTGTCGCTGAAATAAATTTAATTTTATAATAATTAAAAAAAATATTAAGACTAAAATTAACTATTCATCATATAGCTATATTCAATAATAATTTTAATATAAATGCATTATATTTAGTTTGTAAATTGGAATAAATGGGAACTACAATCAGCAGAGTTAATATTAACTGGATTATAATTTCATTGTCATTTCTAATGGTTTCGATGATTTTGTGGAATACATATGGCTTCTTTCAAAAATTTAAGGAGGAGGAACGAATAAAAATGGAAAATTTTTCTGAAGCTCTAATTGAACTTAACAATACCGAAAATCTTAACGAAAACTTCAGTGATTTACCACAGAAAATTGTAGAGACAAATACTTCTACTCCCATGATTCTAGAATATTCAAATGGAATCATAATATCAAGAAACATTATTTTAGATAATAAGAATTCCAATAAATACTTAAAAGATCTCACTAAAACATATGCCAAACAAAATAAACCAATCGAAGTTATTTATGAAGGAAAAGTTCTATCCACTCTATATTATGGAGATTCTGTCTTAATAAACAAATTAAAATATTATCCTCTTGCATTAATTGTAATTATTCTGTTATTTCTGAGCCTAATTTACTTTTTTTACAAAAGCTCAAAAACTGCTTCACAAAATAAGCTTTGGACAGCTATGGCGAAAGAAACAGCCCACCAAATTGGCACACCTCTGTCTTCACTCATAGGTTGGACTGAATTACTTAAAATTGAAAAAATTAACCCAGCTTACATAAAAGAAATGAATAGCGATATAAAAAGACTTGAGATTATAACTGATAGATTTAGTAAAATAGGTTCAATTCCTCAATTAGTTCCTATGGATATTAATCATGTAACGAAAACTGCGATCAGTTATTTAAAATCTAGAAGTAGTAATTTCATAAAATTTGAAATCTCGTCTAAAGACACCTCAAATAAAGTAAAATTAAATGAGGAGTTATATAGCTGGACAATAGAAAACATAATTAAAAATGGGATAGATGCAATGAAAGGGAAAGGGAAAATAAATGTTATGATTAGGTCTAATGACAATGATGTATTTGTGGAAATTAAGGATACTGGAAAGGGAATAGCAAAAAGTCAATTCAAAAACATTTTTGAAACTGGATATACAACAAAAAAAAGGGGATGGGGGTTAGGACTGTCCTTGGCTAAAAGAATTATTGAACAATATCACAAAGGAAAGATTAGAGTTTTAGAATCAGAGATTGGTAAAGGCACCACAATTCAAATTATACTTAAAAAGGTCTTAGATTTTTAGAAATTGATTCAGCAATTTCTCTAAATTGGGATGGAGTAATGTTCAACTCCTTTTTAATGAACTGAGCGTCCTCCATCTTATTAATTGGAATTAAATGAACGTGAGCATGGGGTACCTCAAGTCCTATGACAGACATGCCAATCCTTTCGCAGTCAATCGTTTTCTTTATTGCAAATGCAACCTCTCTAGAAAATAACATTAAACCATTGAATGTATCCTTATCTAAATCGAACAGCTTATCCACTTCCTTTTTTGGAATGCATAACGTATGACCTTTTGAGTTAGGATTAATGTCTAAAAAAGCGAGGAAATCTCTAGTTTCAGCCACTTTGTAGCAAGGGATTTCACCAGAAATTATTTTTGAAAAGATTGATGGCATATAAAATTATCGAGTAATGTTTAAAACTTCAAATTCAATGACGCCGTTGGGAACTTTAATTTTAGCAATATCTCCTACGGATTTACCAAGCAAACCCTTTCCAATTGGTGAATTTACAGAAATTTTACCAGAAGATAAATCAGCTTCTCCATCAGCTACCAACAAATAGTTCATCTTCATGCCATTTGATCTGTTTTTTATCTCAACTTTAGACAATACCAAAACCTTAGAATTATCTAGTTGTGATTCATCGATTAGCCTAGCTCCTGCTAAAGTCTCCTCAAGTTTAGAAATTCTCATTTCTAACATACCCTGAGCTTCTTTAGCAGCATCGTACTCGGCATTTTCACTCAGATCTCCCTTATCTCTTGCCTCAGCAATAGCCCTAGAGGCTTTAACTCGCTCAATATCCTTGAGTTGCTGTAATTCCTCTCGAAGCTTTTTTAATCCTTTTGGTGTGTAATAAGATACATTACTCATATGCTTTTTTTTAAAATATTATAAAACATAAAAATCCCGTTTGCACGAGATCTTTAAGCAAATATACAAATAATTTTATATGTGCTGTTTTTTGTTTTATTTTGCCTTTAATTTTAAATTTTATGTTTCATACAAGAGGTACATTATTGAATAAAACTATATTGTTATTTTTTCCCTTTATCATTATAAACTGCTCAAGCTCTAATAATTACAATGAAAATTGTAATTTTCTATTAAATGTTGGAATACAAATAAGCTTAAATTTAAATTTGGCTCAATATAATCAATTGACATTTCCTAACAATCCTGTTTATGTCCCAGGAGAAGGAAATGGAGGCTTGATCATTAATAATACTGGTGCAGGTTATGTTGCCTTTGATGCAGCAGACCCCAATATCCCATTTGGAGAATGCTCAATTCTTTCAGTCAACGGAATTGAAGCACAAAATACCTGTTATGAAAATAACAGCTATAATCTTCTGACGGGTCAACCACTACAGAATCCTAATCTGATTTGTAACTTAAAATCCTACTTCATTGAAAAAATTGGAAATGAATTGATTATTTCAAATTAAAATTTCTAGACAATCCCTCATAAATAAAAAAAACCGCAGTAATAGATGCGGCTTTTTCTAAGTTTAATTTTCTTAAAAAGTTAGAGTGACCCCCGCTAAAAAATTACGGGTAGCTTGTGGGTAATAACCTTGAACTTCTGAAGCTGTTGGACCACTCCAAGTATCCAGATATGTAAAACCTCTGTCTTCATATTCAAGATCTAAAAGATTATTAACCATACCTGTAAATACAACGGATTTAAAAACTGTTTTAAACGGTAATGAATAGCTAAAATTTATATCTGTTACAAAATAACTGTCGAGTTTAGAGGCTTCGGTATCCGTATTACTCATGTACTGTTCCCCTACATACTTACCAATTAAAGCAGCTCTAAATTTCGAATTTGGAACATATTCAAGAGCATGTGTAGTAATCAAATCAGGTGAAAACGCAATGTTGGTGTCTCCTAGATCTTGTAAACTACCGTCGCGATCTATTTTTAAATTTTTTATTTTATTTCTGCTTGCAGCCAAATTAGAATTCAATGAAAATTGGTTGCTTAAAAATAGTGTTGCATCCAATTCTATGCCCAAACGGTAGCTTTCATCAACATTTTCCCTTAGGTATTCCCCAACATCATCCAAAGCCCCCGTTAACACAAGTTGATTGTTGTATTGCATATAATAAATATTGGCATTGAGTCGCAAGCGCTCACCTTCGTGACGCCATCCCAGTTCAAAATCATTGAGTTCTTCATTAGTTAAATCTGTAGCATTACTTTCAAAATCATTTCTGTTGGGCTCTTTATTAGCACGTGCAAAGGAGGCATATATGCTATTGTTATTATTCAAGCTGTAGGTAAATCCAAATTTTGGGTTAAAAAAATTAAACTTTGCGTCTACATCGATCGCTGTTCTGGAAGAAGTAAGTCCCACAGTTTTATAATTCACAAATCGGCCTTGGAAATCTAAAAAAGCTTGTAGTTTTTCAGACATTCTAAAAGTGGCTTTTGAAAAAAGACTAAAATCCGACTTGTCAGAAACACTCAAGTAATAGCGGTCTCTGATTGCTGTCCCTGGTGCTAAGTCGCTGCCCCAAATAACTTCCCCGTAATGGTCGTTTGTATAATCACTGTAGGAAATACCCGATATGATCTCAAGGCCATTTTTGTCATAAGTAGCACTAGCATTAACCACATAAAAATCGTTGTCCAACCATCGGCGAACAACCACATCACTGCCGTCATTTATAAGGTTGTTGTAATCTGCCGCGTCTCTGTCGTTTTTAAATTGCTCAAAATAGCCTTTACCACGTGTATAATTCAGACCTATGTTTGTGGACCAATAAGAATTTAATGACTCATTCCAATGCAACTGATAGTGGTCTTGCCAATAGTTGTCTGTTTCATTGTCATAGGTATATGGATTTTGTGTACGGTCTTCTTCCAATTGACTTTTATCTAAACCATACCATGATTGATAAGTTTTTTCTTTGCCACCAAAAGTAATAGCCTTGACAATGGTATTGTCATCTACATAATTCCCTTGAAGATAGTAGGACTTTAAATTTGTAAAAGCTCTATCGACATAACCATCAGAATATATTTTGGATAAACGCCCAGCAAATTCAAAATGATCATCCAACAAGCCTGTGGTAAATTTTACAGTGTGTTTTTGGGTGTTGAAAGAACCAAAAGAATTAGAGATTTCTCCACCTGCTTCGTTTGAGATAGCATCAGTCAAAATATTAAGGCTAGCTCCAAAGGCAGCCGATCCATTAGTGGAGGTTCCAACCCCACGTTGGAGTTGTAAACTTTCAATGGAAGAAGCAAAATCCCCAAGATTAACCCAAAAAGTACCTTGACTCTCCGCATCATTGTAAGGAATCCCGTTAATGGTCACATTGATACGCGTAGCATCGGAGCCACGCACCCTTAAATAGGTATAACCTATTCCTGAGCCGGCGTCAGAGGAGGATACCACAGAAGGTAAGTAATTTAAGAGAATTGGGATGTCTTGTCCTAAATTACGCTTCGCAATATCTTTTTTACTGACATTAGAATGCGTAATTGGAGCGTTGGATTTTACTCTTACCGCTTTGACCAATACCTCATCGAGATTTTGTATTGCGGTTGAATCCGTTTTTATTGGATTGTCTTGTGCTAAAGCCGTTGTAAAAAACGCAGCTGTAAGCCATAGACAAAAAATGTGATTTTTCATGCGATTTTTTTAGAATCGAATAAAAAGAGGTGATTATTCTTTGTTATAAATTGTTATAATTGTTTGAAGTACTAATGCTTCATCTTTCCCTAAACAGCATTACCTGTTCTAGGTTCAATGGGTATGATCTCAGCCATAAGGCACCCCTTTTGAGAACAATACAAAATTAAGCTAATAAATATTTAAAAAATAAATTTTATGAAATTTTTATATAAAATTTAATTTAGACTTGACCTAGTATTCTATTTATTTGATTTTTTTTCAATGAGTAACTGATCAATGCACTTGATTGCTTGCTGCATTCTCTTATCATGAGATCCTTCAAGAATTACAAAAGGGCGATTCAGTTTTTCAAGTTCGACTTTAAAAGCGCTAAACATAAATTCCCTCTCGTGGGGTTTATCACGAAGGTCGTCAGCAATCCATGGAACATCAATGGAACACAAAAAATACAAATCATAAGAGTTTTCAATTGCGGATTGCTGAATTTTTGGGTTACAGTAGCCATCATAATAAACTTTTGAGTAAACCATGGTTTGAATTAAATCTGTATCGCAAATAAGCAAGTTTTTGGCTTCTTTTACTAGCCGATTCTCGGATTCAATTTGCCCTAAAGCAATTGGTAGCAAATCTTCTACAGAACAAACCCCTTTTTTTTTATCCCATTTGTTTTGTAAATATTCGCGTGCATATTCCGGAACGCACACTGTGTTGTAGTATTTTGCAAGATCAATTGACAGAGTTGATTTTCCAGTTGATTCTGGACCATAGAGAACTAATTTAATACAACTAGAATTTATTTGCTTAAATGTTTTTTCCATTCCAAATATCCCTGTATAGCTAAAACTGTAAATATAATATATTGCAAAGATAACATTCCCAAGCCTCTGAACGCATACAAAGGTACAGTAATAATATCTGCGATTATCCAAAAAATCCAACTCTCCAATTTTTTATTAGCCATAAGCCACATAGCAACAAAAAATAAACCTGAAGTAAATATATCGACATAATTTAAAATTCCTATATCTACAGAACTAGTTTTGTAAACCAGAAATGTAATTAAAACGGTAACTAAGAAGAAAATAATAATCGAATTTAAATCCTCCATTTTAACTCTGGATATCTTTACTAAATAATTATCGTTGTCTTTTCTGGACCAATTCCACCAGCCATAAATACTCATGATAGAATAATAGATATTCATCATCATGTCACCAAAATACTTAGCTTTGAACAATAAAAAAACTGTAATTACAGTGCATATAATACCTGTTGGGTAAACAAGAATATTAGTTTTTTTTGCATAAATAACGCTAATGACACCAAAAACTAATGCAATAGCTTCAAGAGTAGTATCAATTACCAACTTATTGTAATATGGCTCTAAAAAAAAATCAGTTAGTTGTTCCATTTCTGGGTTGAATTACCGATAATCCATAATCATTAATCTCAAATAAAAAACATTTATAATCTCTTCGCTTTTGTCCATCTAATATCCAGGAAGTTGTTACATTATCGCTTGGAATAGGAAGTACAACAAGCTGATTCTTGAATGACAAGCCATGCTTTGAATATAACTTATATAAAGATTCTTTAACACACCATATCCAAGTTAAATTACGTAAATAGTATTTCTCGTTAAATTCTAAAAACATGGACTCAATTCCAATAAATTTTGAAGCTACATCAATCACCTTTTTAGTTTGTTTTTGAATATCAATTCCAACCGGAAATTTCGAAACAACTACAGTACTAAATTCAAATGAGTGAGAAATGGAAATATAATTTCCATTTTCAAGTAAGGGTTTTCCAAAGTTATCATAGCACATATCAAAATCATCATAACCAAATTCCATCAACAATCTCCGAGCACTCAAAAATCCAAGTTTATGAGTCTGACTTTTCATTGAATCTAATCTGGATTTGCTTTGGGGTCGAAGTCTAATATCTTTTAAAAAACTGCTAATTGTCTCTTTTATATGCCAAATTTTAACATTAGTTTGTGAATTGATATTAATAGATTTATAAAGAGGCATACAAAATTAAAAAGTTAATAGTTATCTTTGCAGATGCAGAAAAATTATGATTATAACTAAATTACGTTATTTTGGTTAGTTTGACCAAATTGGTTTACAAATAATAGAGCTATGAGTGTAAAAATTAAAACTTATCAACCATACAAAGTAAAAGACATCTCGCTTGCCGATTGGGGGCGGAAAGAAATTAAGCTTGCCGAAGCTGAAATGCCTGGACTTATGAGCTTAAGAAAAGAGTTTATCAAAAGTAAGCCACTCAAAGGAGCTAGGATTGCAGGTTGTCTTCATATGACTATTCAAACAGCAGTTTTAATTGAAACTTTAATTGATCTAGGAGCTGAAGTTACTTGGAGCTCATGTAATATATTTTCAACGCAAGACCATGCGGCGGCGGCGATAGCTTCCAAAGGAGTTCAAGTATATGCTTGGAAAGGAATGACTGAAGATGAATTTAATTGGTGTATTGAGCAGACACTTTTTTTCGGAGAAGATCGTAAACCATTAAATATGATCCTAGACGATGGTGGAGACTTAACAAATTTAGTCTTTGATCATTATCCAGAATTAATTTCAGGAATAAATGGCCTCAGTGAAGAAACCACAACTGGGGTTCAGAGACTCTATGATAGAATGAAAAATGGAACTCTATCTATACCTGCAATTAATGTTAATGATTCTGTTACTAAAAGTAAATTTGACAATAAATATGGCTGTAAGGAAAGTGCAGTAGATGCTGTTAGACGAGCTACCGATATCATGTTGGCTGGAAAAAGAGTTGTGGTTTGTGGCTATGGAGATGTCGGCAAAGGAACTGCTGCATCTTTCAGGGGGGCTGGAAGTATTGTGACAATTACAGAAATTGATCCAATATGTGCACTGCAAGCTGCAATGGATGGCTATGAAGTAAAAAAATTAGAAACTGTTTTACCTGTTTCAGACATTGTTATTACAGCAACCGGTAACAAAAATATTGTTGTTGGCAGTCACTTTAAATCTATGAAAGATAAAGCTATTGTTTGTAATATCGGTCACTTTGACAATGAAATTGATATGGCATGGTTAAACGAAAACTATGGACACACAAAAGATGAAATAAAGGCTCAAGTTGATAAATATACCATTGAAAATAAAGAAATTATAATTTTAGCAGAAGGACGTTTAGTGAATCTTGGCTGTGCTACAGGACACCCTAGTTTTGTTATGAGTAACTCATTTACAAACCAAGTCCTTGCACAAATTGAACTGTGGAATAATAAAAATTCGTACGAAAATAAA
>CEVS01124492.1_pt1 | contig 59992 bp, 61 predicted proteins | sample 361571 | NCBI WGS metagenome assembly CEVS01 (sample SAMEA2623850, study PRJEB7988) | marine metagenome | isolation source: saline water (ENVO:00002010), including | reverse complement strand
TAATTTACCCTCTGCTTTTCTTCGAGCGGCTTTAATTGCTCCTGCAGTTGCATTTGCACTAGCGTTTCCACTTGCTCTATAACTTTTTTTATCGCTTTTATAGTCCTTCCCTGTACAGGGTATTTCAACTATAGTTTCACCCTCAGGTGGTTTCGTAGAGCCGCATGAACAAATCATACTGAAGATTAAGACAGTAAATAATAATTTTTTCATAATAATATATTTATCGCCAAATATAACTATTTAAATTAAATAGGCTCAAAATTTTAAAGTTCAATGACATTGATGTTTTTATTGTAACTTTAAGTATATATTAAAATGAAATATAAATTATACTTATTCCCGCTAATTCTATTACTATTTTCAATAAATATAAATAGTCAAGCAAAATTTACTAACCCCGTTTTGAGCGGAGGTTATCCTGATCCTTCAATTTGTAAAGTTAATGATATGTTCTACTTGGTAAACTCCTCATTTGAATATTTCCCTGGTCTACCAATTCATCAGAGTCCGGACCTCATTAATTGGGAGCTTATTGGATATGGACTAGAAAGAAAGTCACAAGTTAGCTCCTTAGTGAATTTAATGGATGTTCAATCAGACGGAGGAATTCATGCGCCATCAATGAGATACAAAGATGGTACCTACTACATCATAACAACTAATGTTTATTATGATGAAATTCTCAAAAAAACTAATATGGTAAATTTTATCATAACAGCAGATAATGCTGCAGGCCCTTGGTCAGAACCAATCCCTATTAAAGGAGCGCCTGGTATCGATCCTGATTTATTCTTTGGCGATGATGGGAGAGTCTGGTATGTTGGAAACAAAATGCCTGAGAATCCAAAATTTAATGGAGAAGGGGAAATATGGTTACAAGAATTAGATATGACGAAATTTGAACTCATTGGCGAACGCTATTCCTTGTGGAAAGGGGCATGTGGTGGAGTTTGGGCAGAAGGTCCTCATATCTACAAAAAGGAAGGCAAATATTACCTTATGATTGCCGAAGGGGGAACTAGTTTTAATCATGCTGTCATGATTGCTGTTAGTGATAATATAAAAGGACCATATGTTTCTAACCCAAGAAATCCTATAATCACCTCGAGAAATCTTTCCTATGATAATTGGGTAAATAGCACAGGCCACGGTGACTTAATCGAGCTAGAGGATGGTAGGACTTACATGGTTTTATTAGGGATCAGGAATGAAATTAAAAGAGGATCAAACATGGGAAGAGAAACTTTTCTAGTCCCTGTCTCTTGGGAGAGAGAGCCCTTTAAATGGAAAAAAAACAAAAACCTCTGGCCTGTAGTTTCCCCAGAAACGGGACGAGTTGAGAGATTGAATAAAATGGTTTTTAAAAATACTAAACAAAGAAAGATTAGTCACTTCAGAGATGAATTTAACGGAGACAAATTAAAATTAAACTGGAACTTTAGAAGATTCCCAATTGATGATATTTATCGAATTGATCAAGAAAAAGGAATTCTAGTTTTAGCCTGTCATCCGAACCAAATATCGGATAGAGGTAGGGCAGCGCTCTTAGGGTTTAAACAAACAGAATCAACTTATGAGTATACATCTCATATGATTTTTAATCCTAAAAATTATGGTTCTGAGGCTGGTGTAAGCATGTTTCAAAAAGATAACAATTATATCAATTTTACAATTATCAAAGATCAGGAAGGTATAAAACTGAAAGCGTACTGCAAAAGGGATAACAAAATCCAAAGTAGTTATCAGAAGTATCTGCCTGAGTACTCAGGTGAAATCAAATTTAAAGTTGAAGCTAATAAAGACAACTACAAGCTCTATTACAACATTGAAGGATCTGGATTTAAATTACTTGCAACATTAGATGGATCGATAATTAAAAGTAATGGATACACGGGGGCCCATTTAGGTTTATACGCATCAGGAAATGGATATGAAAATCAGGACTCAGCCTATTTCAATTATGTAAATTATTTTGTGAAAGTTAAATAAAACTAATGTGCTCAAAAAATCTTCTGTACAATCTTATTTTTTTTTATTGGCGCTGGCCTTTATGGCAAAGTATAAGAAAATTAAGAACAATGGCATGCTTAAATCATCAAACCAATCAAAGGATCTGCCATTGTATATCCTTAGTGGAAGGTAAATAAAATAGGCTACTAAAATAACTATATATGCCGATTTGTAATCACCCATTTAATTACAGCAGTCGATTGAACAATTAACAAAAGAGCAATCTTCACAATTCCCCTGTTTACACTCATTGCATTTACACTCACATAGATTTTTCATGTCATTAAAGATTTATCTCATATTAAAAAAAATAAAACCGATCAACAAAAGCTTTTCATTTATTTTAGTACAGGTCCCCCACAATCATATCCTTCATCACTATTCATATAATTAAGTAACTCATGTGTACGTTTTCTCGTAAGTTCTGTTTTGAAATTCAATACACAGAGAGTGTACATACTACCGTAATCCAGTCTTGGTTCATTTGATGGAAACTGCATCTCAATCAAGGCATTTCTATACTTTATCCAAAGTCTTTGAGCAATTTTTAGTTTTTCGATAAAGTTAGGGTAATTCTTATATTCCACCTTTAAGTCATTGTAAGCAATGTTTAGGTTTTTATCAGCTCTTTCAAACTGTAATCTTGCTTTTTCAGTGATTTCAACCATTGATTGAGCACGGCTAAAAGAGCTAAAACAAACAAGTAAAGCGAGTGTGTATAGTGTGTTTTTCAATTAATTAGTTTTATCCCCACAAGTTAAGAAAACTTTTTATTAGCTCAGTAGCTTTGGGACAAAGCTTGTTGCGAAAAGGTGGAGCCTGAAAATAATTTGTTTTCGCTACATTTGATTAATGAGCGAAAAAAAAAATTTAAAACTACAAAGTTAGGAAAGTTCTTTTTAGGGAATAATAATTTAAATAACACTGATAAAGAAGTTAGACTGCGTGAGTATGAAGAACAAAAAAGTATCTTTCATAGAAAATTAAAAGCATTGGGTATTATCCTATTATTGGGGGTGGTATATTTTTTGATTCTTATCTTAACGAAATAAGATAATATATCCTTGAAAACTAATACTTTTTTTTAATAAAAAAAATACCTGATTTATCTTCCGATAGTGGTCTAATCATCCAATAGCACTTTTCACAATCCCATTCATCATATAGCCCAATCGATGGACTTTGCTTCATAGTAACGTAGCAGTATTGATTAAGATACTTGTAAAAATCTTCGTAATATTTTAAATATAAATCATTGTACATTCCGATAGATATTGCTTTGTCAGCAATCAACACCACAGGGATGTTTTCATTTTGAGTTTTATAAATCGTATAATTGTAGTTTTCCAGCACAATTTTTTTGGGGCTATAGTCAGATTTCAAGGGGAAGTCAAAAAACAGCTTTTCCTCAAACTTCTCAACATTATCAAAAGCATTAAGAATATCTTCAACAGTCGTTTGTTGGCCAAGACTAATCAGAGAATTAAAAAAAAATAAAACCACATATCTTTTCATTTAGTTTAGCTTTAAGTACATTAGAACTATATGTTGATTTTTATATTGTTTGTTGTTTAGTCGTTGTATTCTATTGTAACAGTTTCATATACAACTCCATCAACTGATATAATTACATTTACTGGATAGCCTGCATCATTATAATCGTATGAATATGTTGTGATTTGACTAGTAGGGTTATCGCACTGTGTTGAAGATGAATTGTGAGAGATTGGATTATTATTTAAACCCAATGATCCAAAAATATGAACCAGGCTGTTGCTTGAAATAGAACTATCTATACTTATAATATTACCAAGGTTGGAGTGTCCAGTTACATTTTTAAAAGGGTTATTATAATTATCATATTCAGTAGTCACAGAATTGAAACAATGATCTTCAATATCACTGTAAGCATATGAAATATTACCATTATCATCAATTTCCACAAAATGCGGCATAGAATCTACATCAACATTTAAAGGGTAGCTGATTAAGATTGAGCAATCAGTTTGATACGTATATTCCACTCCAACAACACTGCTAGCAAGAAGCGCTGACGGCATTCCTTGTAAATTATATTCTACTTGAATAGTACCAGAAAGCTCCCCGTCGAAATACGTGCTTATCGCACTAACTCTATTTTCTGAATAAGTATAAAACTTTTCAATTTCCTCATTAAGTCCTTGATCATCACTTATGGATTGTAAACTTGATAAAATTTTATTTCCGTTATAGCTGTAATTAATTACACTTGTGAGATTATCCGAGGCGGCATCAACAATGGTAATAGTAGACGGTAGAATACTGTCACTATAATCTTCTAAAAGGTAACCGTAACAATTTATCGTAGTATCATCATTTGAACTATCATCACTACTACAAGCGAAGATTAATAAAGCTGAGAGTAAGATTAGTTTTTTCATTTAGTTAGGATTACAGTTTGTGAAGTTAGTTGAAGTTTGTGAAATAATTGATTTCAAATCAGAGACATCTAAGCCCAGACTTTCTGCTTTCCTTGCATCTTCGCAAGCTCCAGAATAATCCCCAAGCAAAACTTTTACAGCACCTCTGGATGCATAAGCTTCGGCAAAATTAGGATTAATTACAATGGCTATTGTGTAATCACTAATGGCTCCAGAGTTGTTATTTATGAATTCATTTGAAATACCTCTGGAGAGATAAGCTTGGGCATAATTAGGATCAAGCTTAATAGCCATTGTGTAATCGCTAATAGCTCCTTTATAGTCATCATATTTCATTTTTGCAATACCTCTACTATAATAAGCTTTAGCAATTTTAGGATTAAGTTGTATAAACTTATCATAATCAACAATAGCCCCATAGTAGTCTTTTAGATAATATTTTGTGAGACCTCTAAAAAAATATGGCTCGTGATAATTGGGATTAATCTCAATAGCTTTTGTGAAATCGCTAATAGCTCCATAGTAATCCATTGCTTGAGCTTTTTTCCGACCACTCTTATCATAATCTTCTGCTGACTGCCCAAAAGAACTAAAACAAACAAGTAAAGCGAGTGTGTATAGTGACTTTTTCATATTGTTTGTTGCTTAGTCGTAGTATTCAATATCCCTTTCCATAATTTCAACTGCCTTTCCCCTTTCATATCCTATTCTTTCTTGCCAATTCTTCTTATTATCAAAGTCATTATATTTATATTTTAATTTTATTATTAATTTACCATCCATATCATATTGTTTAAATTGAGTAATGAAAAGGCCATCGTCATCCCATTTATAATTTACCTTATGATTTAATTTACCGTCAGAATAGTATTTATGTTCAATCATATTTCCATCGCTATCATATTTACAATATTGCTTATTTAATAATTCATTTTCAGAATTATAGTATTTAAATTCCTTCATATTTCCATCGTCATCGTATTTTGGTTTCGCTTTGGATAATAATTCCCCATCTGCGCTGAAAGATTCCCATTTTTTATAAAACCCATCTTTATCAAAAACATATTCCGTTTCAAACAAAAATTCATCTCTTTCGGGCTCTCTAAATTTTTCAACTGCAGAATATGTTGTTTGCGTTACTGAGTTCACTTTACCATTTAGTTTCATTTCTTTAAGGCTATTTTGCTTATTATCACAACTAGAAAGAAGTGAAATAAATAATAAAAGAATTAGTTTTTTCATTTAGTTATTTTAAATTCTTTTTAGTGCAATCAAATTGAACTTTTTGTAATTTAGATAAAATTTCTGGATCGTCATTTAGAATTTTTATCATATCTGATCCCAACTCCGATTTTATAGTTCTCACATAACATTCACTATAATTTTTCATATCTACTAATCTGCTAAGTGCGTTATAGTCTTCTCTACTATATTGCTTTAATTGTTCTAAATGACGTTTAGCAGCGAGCTCTATATATTCGTCAGTACTTTGAATATTGGAAAAAGAATCAGAAATTTCAGGAAAAGATTTTAAACACGAAACTGTTATCTCTTGAATTTTTTTATTTCTAGCTAAATTGTAACCTAACTTAACTTTTGACCCTCCCATCATCATTGATTCCCCAGTAACACTTATCCACTCACCTGAAGTAAAATTAAGTGCTGCTTTTTCAATTACGCAATTACATATACCTTTTGGATCAGCATTAGTATACTTTAAATAAGATTCAACACAACTTTCTACAAAATCTGTTTTATCAAAGGATTCTCCATCTTTAAATATTATTAAATCTTTTCTTGCTCTGTTAAAAACGTCTCTATAGCTCATTACCTGCTTTTTATCTCCATCAATTAGAGATATTTTCTCATTCGCGATAAGTTTTAAAATCTTTTGCCTTAATAATTTAAATTCCTCAATCGATAATTGTAGTTCCAAAGCATCAATGTCATCTTTAAGGCTATTTATGTTTACTTTTTTATCTAATTGAGAAAACCCTAAGCTTGAAATGGTAATAACCATCCATAATACTATATTTTTCATTAGTTCTTTTTAAAATTATATGCTTCGTTTTTGTTATCAATAGTAATTGATGAGAATCGATTTATTATATCTTGACCTAAAAGAAGTGGGCCTTCGCTTGAATCATACACTGCTGTTAAAACATTATTTAATTCTATGCATTTATTAGGTTTGCCAATTACGACTTTTCCAATTATAAAAACTTTAATTATTTGATAGTTTCCGACAGCTGTTTGGACTATACTAGCTCCTATAAAATCGTCTTCAAAAACTTCGCTATTAATTAAAATTTTATCAAAAAAGGTGCTATTAACAGCTAACCCATATGTACATCCAGTATCAAAAATAAAGTAATCATATACCCCATTTACTAGTGCAGGAACATAATTTATATCAGTATAATCTTCAAACGTTGTAAAAGGTATCTCAATATTACTTAAATTTCTAAACTTAATTATATTTTCTTCATTATATTGATTGGCCATAAACTCTTTAAACTTGGAGCTATTAAATTCTTGCCCAAAACCACAAGCGAAGATTAATAAAGCGGAGAGTAAGATTAGTTTCTTCATTTAGTTAGTTTTAACTCCACAAGTTAAGAAAACTTTTTATTAGCTCAGTAGCGTTAGCGTGTTGAGAAAACAACTAAAAGCTATATTTAGTTAAATTAGTGCCATAAGAGTGCCAAACAAATGCTAATAATATTATAAGTTTGTAGCAGTATTTTCTTTAATGCCTTTTAAACTTAAGAAGATAAATCAAGTAACGGGGATGTAGCTCAGTTGGCTAGAGCGCTTGACTGGCAGTCAAGAGGTCGGCGGTTCGAGTCCGCTCTTCTCCACTAAGGCCATAAAAAAACCCTCTGAATTAAAAGAGGGTTTTAAATTTAAAAGTATTTGAAATTAGTCTTCAAGGTCTTCCAAATCCTTTTTTAATGCTTTCTTTGCCTTTTTATACATTTTTCGTAAACTCTTAAGAGCATCATCGCCATCATCATCAACCCTTTCTGCAATTCTATCCAAAGCATCATCTCCTACATCCTCAAGAGCATCTACAAATTCCTTAATATCTTCTTTTTCGCCATCATCAATATAAAAAGTGTAAATATCCATACTGCCATCTATATAATCAATAGCTTTTTTAATTATCTCTATTTCTTCTTCTTCACTAGCATCCGACCTGTCCTCATATAAATCTTCCATAAATTCGCCAGCTTCTTCCAAGTAGGCTACATCTTTTTCATAGTTCCTTCCACAGGATAAAAATGTTAATGTCAATAAGAGAATTAGAAATGTTCTCACTTTTAATAAATTTTTCATTTTAATTATACTATTTTGGTTTTGAGTTAGTAAATATATGTTTTTTATAGCATATATTTCTTTTTAATTTTTTAAAGGAGAAAATTGGCCCAAGTTAGTCAAATTGTGTGACTGAGAGTCAAGAGGTCGGCGGTTCGAGTCCGCTTTTCTCCACAAGTGTCACCGCTACACTACGTAAGTTTAATTAAAACCCACCAAAAGGTGGGTTTGTTTTTAATTAGTCTTTGGTTTAATTACAAGTTTAGAAACTTTCTTGGAATCAACTACAGAAACTTGAATCATCTAGGGTCCAGTAATGTATTATGAAGAGCAAACTAAAAAATAATATTAAAACAATTTTAAAATATTAACTTTGTCAAACAAACAACTTATGCCCTCTGTGTTGAAATTATGTCTAGAATAAGAATAACAAAAAAATTTACTTTTGAAACTGGCCACGCGCTTTTTGGCCATGATGGAAAATGTAAAAATATACATGGCCACAGTTACTCTTTATTTGTTACTGTTTTGGGAAGACCAATCTCCGAAAGTAGTAATCCAAAATTTGGAATGGTTATGGATTTCTCCGACTTAAAAAAAATCGTAAAAGAAGAGATCATAAATCCTTATGATCATGCAACGGTTTTTAATAAAAATTCGCCTCATTTAGAACTTGCAAATGATCTAAAAAAAAGAGGTCACAAAATTGTACTTGTTGAATATCAACCTACTAGCGAAATGTTCGTAATTGATTTTGCTGAAAAAATTAAAAGTTTACTGCCAAAAAATATTGAGCTTTATTCACTTAAGCTTCAAGAGACGGCAACTTGTTATGCTGAGTGGTATGCAAAAGATAATGAATAGTATTTTATGATTGAAATTAAAGTTCCTAAGGGAAAGCAAATTTATTTCACCTCTGACCACCATTTTGGAGCACCATCAAAAGACGCTTCTAAACCTAGGGAAGTAAAATTCATTAAATGGTTAGATCAAATAAAAAAAGATGCCGATACACTTTTCATAGTTGGTGATCTCTTCGATTTCTGGTTCGAGTACAAGTATGTCATTCCCAAGGGGTTTACAAGGGTTTTAGGAAAGCTTGCAGAGCTAAGTGATCAAGGAGTTAAAATCCACTTTTTTGTTGGTAATCATGATATGTGGATGAAAGGTTATTTAGAACAAGAAATCGGCATGAGAGTATACCTTAAACCACAACAATTCAAACTAAACAAAAAAATATTTTTTATTGGTCATGGGGATGGCCTTGGTCCAAATGATAAAGATTACAAGCGACTCAAGAAAATCTTCACAAATTCATTTTTTAGGTGGGTCTTTAGGTGGATACACCCTGACCTAGGGGTTAGATTAGCACACTATATGTCGTTAAAAAGCAAGTTGATCTCAGGCAGTGAAGATCTAAAGTTTTTAGGTGATAATGAAGAATGGCTTGTTAAATATTCAAAAAGAAAATTAGAAGATAAGCATTACGATTACTTTGTTTTTGGCCATAGACACCTTCCCCTTAAAATTGAAATACCGCCAAAGTCAACATATGTTAATTTAGGTGATTGGATAACACATTATACCTTCGGAATATTTGACGGTGAAAAGCTTTTTTTAAAGGAGTTTGAAAACTAATAAATATTTACTTATTATTAATTATTTGTAACGGAAAAGTAAATTTATTTGTAAAGAGCAACAATAATTAAATCAAAATAAATACCTTAGAGTCATTAAATAGTAAATTAATGGAGTTTTTTGAGATACCTTTCTTTGACGATGATTTTTATAAAATGTGTGTAAGGTTTTTAATAAACTTTTTCTTTTTAACAGCACTAGTTAGATTTACTTATTTCAGGTTTACACAAAGAGCCAATTATTTACTTACATTTTATTTGGTCGGTACCGTTGTGTTTTTCTTGTGTTTTACGTTAAAAAAATATGAGATTGATTTAGGCCTAGCATTAGGTCTATTTGCAATATTTGGAATTCTTAGATACCGAACAGATCAGTTGAATATTAGAGAGATGACTTATTTATTTGTGGTGATTGGGCTTTCAATAATAAACGCCTTGTCCAATAAAAAAATGAGTTATATAGAAATAATTACCGCCAATAGTATAATTGTAGTATTAGCCCACTACCTAGATTGGTATTGGAATAGTAAAAGGACCAGCTCAAAAGATCTTGTCTACGAATCCCTTGACTACATCCGTCCTGAGCATCACGAGAAATTAAAAGCGGAACTACAAGAAAAACTCGGATTCGAAATTATAAGAGTTGAAGTAGGTCAAATTGATTTTAAAGGAAAAACTGTTAAACTTAAAATCCGATACAAAAGAGAGTCATGAAAACAGTTTCAGGATTCACAAAAAACTTATTAATAGGTGCTAATTTACTTTTGGCTTCATTTTTATTTGGTCAAGAAACTAATGATATGGAGGGATGGAGCTCAATTGAATTAGACGTAAAAGCAAATAAAAATTTATCGTTTTCTGTTTCCGAACATTTAAGATATAGAAACGATATCACTACCTTAAAAAACTACTTCACACAAGCCAAAGTAAAATACGAACTCTTTAAAAATTTCGAAATTGGAGCAGGAATCAGATACATTACCAACAATGATGATACGGGTAATATCCAGGGCTACGAACCATTGTTTCGATACCAGTTTGATGCAATATTTAGTGATAAAATTGATAAGGTGACAGTACTTTTTAGACTTAGATATCAAAACAAGAATGAGTTAGGATTCTCTGAAAGTGAAGGAGATATTCCTGTTGAATACACAAGATATAGAATGGGATTTGATTATCGAATTAAAGCATTAAAATTAAACGCTAAATTATTTGGTGAAGCCTTCAATGAAGCTAAAACTACTGATAGTAATGGAGGGTTTAATAGACATAGATATACACTTAGAATAAGTAGAAAATTTAAAAATTTTGGAACAGTAGGAATGTTCTATGCTAATCAAAGTGACTACTCAACAAATACAAAAAAAAATAAATCCATTATTGGATTTAAATATTCTTACAGACTAAATCTCAGCAAGTAAATGCTTCCTTAAGATTGGAATTCGTGTAATTCTAAATCTTTTTCTAAATCCAACTTTCTAAAGTTTGGAGAGGCAATCCCCATTGTAATTACAGTGAGTAAGGTCATAGACCCCCCAAAAACAACTGCTGTCACAGTACCCATCAGCTTTGCTGTGAGTCCACTCTCGAAGGCTCCAAGCTCATTTGAGGAACCTACAAACATTGAGTTAACAGAAGATACGCGACCTCTCATATGATCGGGTGTTTTTAATTGGAGTATAGTTTGTCGAATAACCATTGATACACCATCTGTAACACCACTGAAAAAAAGTGCAAGAACAGAAATCCAAAAAACAGAAGATAAACCAAATATTATTATTGAAACTCCAAATCCAAAGACAGCGACCAGTAGTTTCATGCCGGCTCTTCTACTTATGGGAATATAGGCAGTAGCTAACATCGTTAAAAAAGCTCCAACTGCGGGAGCTGCTCTTAAAATCCCAAATCCCTCCGAACCAACCTTTAAAATATCCTGAGCAAAGACAGGCAAAAGGGCTACTGCTCCTCCAAATAATACCGCAATCATATCAAGACTTAGTGCTCCTAAAATAGCTTTAGTTTTAAAGACAAATTGAACTCCCTGCTTCAAGCTTTCAAGGACTGGCTCTCCAATGTTTGGATTTAAAATTGGCTTTTTTGTTATTAACAGTGTAAGTAAAAACGAAAATAGAACTAAAATAAAAACAATACAAAGAGACCATTGTATTCCAAACCAATTAATCGTAAATCCGGCGAAGGCAGGACCTAGAATAGAAGCCATCTGCCAGGTCGAACTATTCCAAGTAGCAGCATTTGGATATACCCGTTTTGGAACAATCAATGCAACTAATGAAAAAATAGTTGGCCCAAAAAAAGCTCTTAAAAGACCCCCAAAAAAAACAAACCCATAAATAGCAAAAAGAATTGTACGTTGACTCCATCCAATGTTAGGAGTTGATATGAAAAATAGCCCAAAACTAATTAATGAAAAAAGAGCAATGCAACACAAAAAAAGATTACGTTTTTCAGTTTGATCTACAATATGACCTGCAAATAGCGACATACTAAAAGCAGGAATGATCTCCATAAGACCAATAATCCCGAGTGATAAGGGGTCCTTCGTCAAAGAATAAACTTGCCATTCAATAACTATGAATTGCATTGACCAAGCAAATACTAATACGAATCGAAGTAATAAAAAAATATTAAATTCTCTAAATCTTAACGCTGCATAAGGATCCTTTCTATTCATCAATTTTTATGTCTTTTATTTTAAGCTGTAAACTTGCCTTTCCATCCCATACATTCTCATCTAACGTATAGGCCATATTAAAATTAGCTTGATATTTAACTAGAGAATGCTTGCTACCAAGTCCAAATCCAATCGCATTAATTGATTTTGACTCACCCTTCTTTACAGTAATTTTAAGATGCTTTTCATCTTTTCCTACGCATCGGCCGTATCCCGTGTCAATAACAGAATCTGTCGCAAAAATTGGGGCAGGATTTTGTGGTCCAAAAGGAGAAAATTGCTTTAGAATTCTACAAAATTTAGGATTCAAATCGTCTAATTCAATTTTAGTATCAATGATTATCTCGGGTGTTTTAAGTTCTTCATTTAAAGTTGCTTTCACTTCATTTTCAAATGCATTTTTAAATGCATTTAAGTTCTTTGGCTTGATAGTTAACCCAGCAGCATATTTATGCCCTCCAAATTGTTCTATAAATTCTCTGCAATTTTCTAGAGCATTGTAAATATTAAATCCTTTTACTGATCTAGCCGAAGCTGTTAAAAATTCATCGCTTTTTGTAAAAACTATTGTGGGCCGATAATAAACTTCCAATAATCTAGAAGCAACGATCCCGATTACACCCTTGTTCCATTCTGAATCATAAACGACTGTGGTTGATTTTTTTGCATCATTCTCGGCAGCAATTTGAAATAGGGCCTCTTTGGTAATTTCGCTTTCTAAAGAACGTCTTTCAATATTAAAATTTTCAATATCCTCTGCAATTGATTTTGCTTTTGAAAGCTTGTTTGCCTTCAAAAGAGTTACAGCAAAATCGGCGTGCTTCATTCTACCAGCAGCGTTAATGCGAGGAGCTATGTTAAAAACAACGTCTGTTAGAGATAAAACATCTTTTTTTAATCCTTGAATTATAGCTTCAAATCCAGGCCTTGGATTCGAGTTAAGTACCTTTAGACCATGGTAAGCTAAAATTCGATTTTCTCCAATTACTGGGACAATGTCGGCTCCTATGGCCGTTGCAACAAAATCTAAATAATCAACTAAGTCGCCAATAGAGTCATTGAAGTGTTCCCCTAAAGCTTGAACTAGCTTAAATCCAACTCCACATCCACATAATTCTTTAAAAGGATAATTGCAATCTGGACGTTTAGGATCCAAAACAGCAAATGCATCAGGAAGCTTTTCACCTGGTAAATGATGATCACAAATAATAAAGTCAATACCTATGGCTTTAGCATACTCTATTTTATCTAAGGCTTTGATACCACAATCCAAAGCAATAATTAGACTATATCCACTTTTAGAAGCATAATCAATTCCTTTTTTGGATATGCCATAACCTTCTAAAAATCGATCAGGAATATATGTCCCCACATCTGCCTTTTTGCTCTCTAGATAATTAGCTAACAAAGCTACAGATGTAGTTCCATCAACATCATAATCACCATAAATTAGAATTGATTGTTTTTCAGAAATTGCACTTTTTATACGAGCAACTGCCTTGTCCATATCCTTCATTAAATAAGGATTATGTAAATCGGTAAGCTGAGGTCGAAAAAAAACTTTAGCCTGGTCAAAATTCTCAATTCCGCGCTGGGCTAATAAATAAGCGATTGTATTCTCTACACCCAACTCACTTGATAATTTTTCTACAATTTTTGGATTCGGTTTAGACTTTATTATCCAACGCATATTAACTTTAATGAAATAGAATATCGGTTTTGACTTTTGCAAATTGTCGAAACATTTCCATCACACCACAATATTTTTTTACAGACAATTCAACTGCTCTTCTACATTTGTTAGAATCAATACCATCTCCTGAAAAATAATATTTAATGTTCACGGAATTGTAGTATTTTGGGTGTTTATCAGTTAATTCACCCTCAACAACAATTTTAAGACCATAATTTTTGATCTTCATCTTTTTTAAAATATCGACAATGTCAATTCCTGTACAGCCAGCCAAAGATGAAAGCATTAACGCTTTTGGAGACAACCCTTTCTGTGTTCTCCCATCACCTGGTTTTGAGTCCATTGTAAATTTGTTGCCACTTGGATTATCTGATTCAAAAATCATCCCTCCTGCCCAACAGGTTGTAGTTTTGTGAAACATAATCAAATTATTTTTATTTTTTTGCTAAACCAAAATTAATATTAAATAATTTAATATACCATTTGTTAGTCCTTTAAACCCTGATCACGGTAACGAAATAAAATTACCAGTTATTTTTATTAATGAAATTCTTTCAAACTCCTGAAATTACAAGAACGATCTCGCCTCTGGGAGGATTTTCTTTGAAATAAATCAATGCAGATTCTAATGTCCCTCTAAATGTCTCTTCGAATATCTTTGTAAGCTCTCTTGATACTGATATACATCTCTTTCCGCCAAAATAAGTGATTATTTGTTCCAAGGTTCTGATTAGTTTGTGTGGACTTATGTATAATATGATTGTTCTTGTTTCCTGAGATAATAATTTTAATCTAGTTTGACGTCCCTTTTTGGGTGGTAGAAAACCCTCGAAAACAAACCGGTCGCTTGGTAGCCCAGAATTAACAATAGCTGGGACAAAAGCCGTTGCTCCAGGAAGACACTCTACAGAGATTCCCTCTTTTATAGATTCACGGATTAATAAAAAGCCAGGATCAGAAATAGACGGTGTTCCTGCATCACAAATCATCGCGATTGTTAAACCTGATTTGAATTTGTTAATAATCCCATTGAGAACTTTGTGCTCATTATGCATGTGATAGGACTGCATTGGAGTGTTTATTTCAAAGCGCTTTAATAGTTTGCTTGAAGTTCTTGTATCCTCTGCTAAAATTAAATCTACATTTTTCAGTACTGAAATAGCTCTTAGAGTGATATCGTCAAGGTTTCCAATTGGAGTTGGTACAACAAAAAGCTTCATTTAATAAATTTTAAAATTTAAATTTTCATTGTTAACCTATAATTTTTTTGGAGGATTAACTATAAAATCCTTAAGATAATAAGGCTCAAAATACGCTAAATCTTCAAAATTCCCAGCTTTAAACATATCAAAAGATAATTTGCACATTTGTTCTGATGAAGGATATGCTTCTTTAAAATATGCATTTGGATGTTTAACAATCCCCTGCGTTTTTTCAACAGCGTTACCTATAAAAAAAACTTTTTGTTTATTTAAAAAATCAATGAATGAAGTATTGTCTAAAATCTTCGCCGAGGTCGGTTCGATAACAGAAATATTTGAATCAAATGTTGCTGTATAAACTTCCATTCTTCTCGCATCTATCAGTGGAATAATTATTCCTTGATCTACATTCAATTTGCTTGCCAGGATCTCCATCGTTGGTATGGCAATCATTGGAACTTCCAATGCAAAACACAGCCCTTTGACAGCTGAAATACCAATACGCAAGCCAGTATATGAGCCTGGCCCTTTACTAACTGCTACTGCATCTATTTGTGAGCGATCAATCTTTGCGGCATGCAAAACATCGTCAATATATACATGTAAGCGTTCTGCATGAGAATAAAATTTATTATTATCTTCCTTTAGCTCAACGAGATCTCCATTTTTGGACAAAGCAACAGAACAATTAGTTGTTGAGGTTTCAATATTTAAAATATAGCTCATCTACAAATTTAATGGTTTGCCGAGATAAAAATCAAGAACCTTTGTTTTAAAAATAAAATCATATTTAGCTCGTACTAAACTAGATTGAGCATTTACAAGCTGATTTCTGTTTTGTTCTAAGTCAAAAACATTTAGTGAACCAATATTATAGCGTTCTTGGGCATTTTTAAAAGAAAGTTTTCTGGCAAGAAGTGATTTTTTTGATGAAATATATGTTTTCAAGGCAGCCTTAGCATCTGTGAAAGCACTTTGAATAATTCTTTCTAAGTCAATTTTAGCTTGTGATAAAGCTAGGGTTGAGTTCTCAACTTGAATTTTTGCTTTTGCTAGGTTAACATTATTTTGATACCTAGAGAAAATGGGGATATTTAAATTCAAGGCAAAGCTATGGCCTCTGTTATCATTAATTTGCTGAAAGAAAGAATTATCATTTGATAAATTTGAAAAATTTGCACCAGTGTTTATGCCATAAGTAAAATTCAAAGATGGATAAAATCCACTTTTTGATATTTCTTCTCCTAATTCCGCTGCCTCAATATTCATTTTTGCTACTTTAATTTCACTTCTGTTGCTCATTGCAAAATCCAATATTGATTTAACGTCTGTATATGGCATGAATTCTGATGGAGAATCAAGTTCAATGATTTCTACATCAAAACCATCAAATGGAATTTGCAAAACTTGGGAAAGCGACAAAAGTGCTAATGTGTAGCTATTCTCGGCAACGGTTAAAAGCTGTTCGTCATTGGCCAATGAGGCCTCAGCATCAAAAACATTAGCTTCTGGCTGAACTCCAGCATCTACAAGTTCCTCAACTAACTTTAGCTGGTTCAATGAAAACTTATATTGGGAATCTGCAATAATTAAATTTTCTTTATTCAATAAAACATTCAAGTAAGAATTAACAACGTTCAAAGCCACATTGTCTTTAATACGTAAAAATTCTTCTTGATTTGAGGCTTTATTAATCAACGATTGTTTAAATATGTTGCTGTTACGAAAACCATTAAAAACTGTTTGAGAGACATTAATGCCAAAATTTGTAGAGTGAAAAGTTCTATCAAAAAACTGGCCATCAAAAACTTCAACATTACCCAAATTCATTCGTTGAGAACTGTTTATTGACAAAAAAGGAAAAAAATTACCTTTTGCACTTATAATGTCTTGATCGTTACTCAATAATGCATTTTCCATTTGCTTTATACTTATATTATTTTTAAGCGCATATTCAACACAGTCATATATGGTCCATTTTGTTTGGGCATTAAAAATAAAGGAATTGATAATTGCCAGTAATAAAATTATTTGCTTACACTTCATGGTTTAGAGTTTATAATCTTAATCTTTTTTTTCATCATCATCGATAACTTTGTTCCATACCTTGATATTATCTGATAATTCTAATCCATTTAGAATTTCAATGTTAATACCATCTGAAATACCAATTTCAACATCTCTGTCAGCGTAATTCCCTTTGTCATCTTGAACTTCTACAAATGGTTTTTCAGTAAACCTATTAAACTGAAGCAATGACTCTTTAATAACCATTACACTGTCCTTACTAACTACTTCAATTTCAGCATTAGCACTGTATCCGGCTCTGATTTTATAGCCTGTTGTAACTTCAACATCTGCCTTAATAGTAAATTGTACAGCACCATTTTCTTCAATTCCTTTTGGTGCAATAAAAGTTAATTTTGCAGGAAATTCCATTTCATTAATAGCACCAAGAACAACTTTAATTCCTGTTCCCTCCTCTAAATTAGCAACTTCAGATTCGTCAACTTTACCCTCAAATATCATTTTTGACATATCTGCAACTGTTGCTATTGTAGTTCCTGCGTTAAAGTTATTACTCTCGATAACTTGATCACCTTCTCTCACAGGAATTTGCAAAATTGTTCCTGATATTTGTGATACAATATTTGTGTTAGCCATACCTCCGACAGAAATTGATCCCTGTTTAATTATCTGATAATCATTTCTAGCCTGCAAAAAATTCTCTTTTGATTGATTTAAATTTAACTCAGTGGTCTCAAAGTCTTGCCTTGAAATAACTCCCTTTTCATATAAACCTTTGTTGCGCTGAAATAAGGTTTTATTATTTTCATATGTAAATTTTGTTGTTTTAATACGGCTTTTTGCACTTGCCAAGGCTTGTTCATTGGGCACAACTCTAATCTTTGCAATTAAATCGCCTTTTTGAACAAGATCACCCTCCTCCAAATAAATCTTATCAACAATGCCTGAAATTTGAGGTTTTATTTCAACTTCCTCTTCTGGATTTAACTTACCAGTTGCGACAATTTTAATATCCACCGAGCTTAAAAAAGGCTGCTCTGTTTTATAATCTACAATATCACTACTGTTAGAGTCCTTGAAATACTTAAGTACAATTGCTAATAGAATTAGCAATATAATTCCAAAAAAAATCTTTAATGTTTTATTCATTTTTCAAATTAATTTATTCTTCTCTTAATGCTGTAATAGGTTTAACACTTGTAGCCTTAAAAGCAGGGATCAAACCAATTAATGTTCCCAAAATAACCAATATAATTAAGGATACAAAAACAATGGCAATAGAAACAGATGCATTGACTAAAGTAGCATCATCACCTTGCCCCCAAACTCTATCAATTGTTATGAGAATCCATCCACCTGTAATTATCCCAAAAAATCCAGACATCAAAGTCAAAAAAACAGATTCCAACACAATTTGTCGTTTAATTTCAAAGGGTGTAGCCCCCATCGCCCTTCGAACACCAATCTCTTTTGTTCTTTCCTTAACTGTGATCAATAAGATATTCCCAATAGCGAAAACACCAGCTATTAAGGTAGCAATACCTACAAACCAAGTTAAAAATTGAATTCCAGTGATAAATCCAGTTACTTTTGCAAACTCTTTACCAAGATTAAAGCTTCCAAGCGCCATATTATCGTTTGGATGAATATTATTTAGATTCTTCAATAATAACTTCGCATCGCTTTCAATTTGTTTAATATTAAAGTCTTGTTTGCCTGTTAAAACCATCCATCCAATTCTATCACCCGTATTGTAGATTCGCTGAAAAGTTGTGAAGGGAATATGAACATCACTATTAGGTCCCATATCTAAATCTTCATTTTGAAAAACACCAATTACCTTAAAATTTATGTTATTCATTTGAATTAATCCCCCAACTGGGTCTTCATCCTTTTCAAAAAGTTGCTTGTAAATGTCCTCAGAAATAACTGCTACTTTCGCCTTTAAATCAATATCATTTTGATTAATAAATCGCCCATTAAGCATTTTCTTCTTTTGAATCTTGTCTAGGAGTGGAAAATCACCGTTAACACCGTAATTCCCAGATAGAGAATTTCGAATTACTTGTGCTCCGCTACGGATTCTAGGTAACAAAATTTCAATACCACTAATATTATCTTCGATTTCTTTAACATGACTAAGTTTTAACTGTACAGCTCTTCCGTCTTGAAATCCCTTGAACGGCATGCTTGTATTTTGCCCCCAAATAAATACACTATTAGTTGCAAAATCGCCAAATAATCTATTAAATGAATTTTCCATTCCTCGAGCTGCTCCCAATAATGAAATAAGAAGTAAAATACCCCACCAAACTCCTATCATTGTTATAACTGTACGTACTTTATTTTTTGTTACACTATCATAGACTTCTTGCCAAGTATCTCTTTCAAATAAAAATTTCATAAAACTACTCATTTCTTATTGCAACAATTGGCTTAATTTGAGATGCTCTTTTTGCAGGCAAGTATCCAGCAATTATACCCGATATGATTAATGTTATTGTAGCAGTAAAAACCATTGTTTTGCTAACACTAGGATCAGTTATAAAATATATTTCAAGGCTTGGTGCAACTAGCTCAAGTAAAGTTACCCCAAATAAAAGCCCAACATAACCAGCCAAAGTCGTAACTATAATTGACTCTACAAGTATAATAGAAATAATTGACTGAGGGGAAGCACCAAGAGCCTTCCTTATTCCTATCTCTTTCGTTCGTTCCTTAACAATAAAAATCATTATGTTACTTATTCCAACCACTCCTGCAATTAAGGTTCCTAGCCCAATAATTAATATTAAAATTCCCAACACAGAAGTCATTTGGTTAATCCCCTTATTTTGCATTGCCATATTAAAAACACGAACAGCTCTTTGGTCATTTGGTGAAACAACAAACCTTTCTTTTAGCGCTTTCTCTAAATCCAGTCCGAAATCTAGAGCGCCGTCGTAATCCAGTTCTTTATTATAAGTTAGATTTATTTGGTCTACAAAATCATTGTTACCATATATTTGCTGAACTGTTGATATAGGCATATAAATTTTACGCTCTTCATCATCTCCACCGTTGTCTTTAAAGATCCCTACGACTTTGAAGGGTATCCCATTTAAATTGATATATTTACCCTTAACAAATTTTTCATTTTTAAACAAATCCTGTCTTACTAAATCCCCAATAACAATTACCTTAGTTCGATTCTTAATGTCCAATTGATTTAAAAAACGTCCTTGAGTAACTATTGTTTTTTCAATAAATTTGTGGTCTGGATGAACAGCTCTGAGCTGATAATTGTTCTTTTCATTTCTAAAACTTGCAAAAACATTTTGATAAATTCTTGAAGAAATAAATTCAAGTTTTGAATTAAAATCAGACTTAATGTAATCGTAATCCTTATTTCTAAATTGAATACGTCGCCCTGATTGAAGCCCCCTGTGCGGTTTTATTGTTCGGCCTGACCGAATAAAAATTGAATTAGCAGCGTCATCAACGAAAGCTTCAGAAAAGGTATTATTGAGTCCATTTGCTAAACCAAAAAGAATGGTAAATAGCATTATTGCAAAAATAACAGTAAAACCAGAAAGCAGGCTTCTAGTCCTATTTTTATTAATACTTTGAAATATTTCTCTCCAAAAATCTTGATCAAGCATTAGACTTTTATTCTTAGTTGATTTATTAAGTTATCTTCCAAAATAATTCCGTCTCTTAAACGCACTATTCTCTTGCACATATTTGCAATCTCTTGTTCATGGGTAACAATTAAAATTGTCTTACCCTCATCGTTTAGCTTTTGTAAAAAAGTCATTATGTCTCTGGAAGTATTACTGTCAAGAGCTCCTGTTGGTTCGTCAGCTAGAATAAGCTTGGGTTCTGATGCCAATGCTCGCGCAATAGCAACTCGCTGCTGTTGGCCTCCGGAAAGTTCTTTTGGAAGGTGAGAAGACCAGTCCAATAACCCAACTTTCTTTAAATAAAATTTTGCTCTTTCCATTCGCTTTTCTCTTTTCAATCCTTGATAATATAAAGGAAGAGAAACATTGTCTAAAGCGTTTTTATATTTAATTAAGTTAAAAGATTGAAAAATAAAACCTAAAAATTTATTCCTATAAATTGCAGCTTTCTTTTCGCCTAAATTCTTAATTTTTACATTATCTAGACTATACTCTCCCTCATCAGCCTCATCCAGTATCCCAATTATATTAAGCAGTGTAGATTTACCTGATCCCGATGAACCCATAATTGCTACCATCTCACCATTTTCTACGGACATATTTATGCCTTTTAAAACATGAAGTTTAGTATCACCTATCGGATATGATTTATGTAAATTTTTTATTTTTAACATCTTCTGGTTTAATAAAAATTGCTAATATTCCAAAATATTAAGATTATGCTCCGACAATAATTCTCTGGCATGCTTAGCAAATCTTACAAGCTTATTGTAGTGCGAAGGATTTGAAAAGTATTCAGGATTAGATTCATAATCCTTAACCGATAAAATATCATAATATTTTTTTCCTCCTGAAATAAATTCATGGACCCAAGTTAAGTGATAGTTTGCATACTTAACTCTAATATTATTATTCTCTTTGATTAATGAAATCTTTAAAACGGCACCGCCATCTCTTGGAAAAGTTCGCTGATGTGAAACAAAATTACCTAATGAATATGCTACTAATCTATCTTTTGTGTAATCAGTTCCTTGCTCCCATTGCATAGGTTGCAACACGTGTGGATGTGCTCCGATAACAATATTGACTCCGACAGAATTAAAAAACTCAAACCACTCAAGTTGCTTTTTATTAGGCATATTTTGATATTGATATCCCCAGTGAACAAAAGCTATGATTTGATCAGGATTAATCTCTTTTCTAATTAAATCAACATCTGATGAAACTGTTTTTTTATCTAAATAATTCACAATGTTTGGATGAGTAGGTGGGATCTCATTTGTCCCATAAGTATAATTGATAAGCGCAATTTTCATATTATTCTTTTTAATAATATAGCAAGGACTCTTTTGCTTTTGCGATAAATCTGTAAATGTTCCCGTGTGGCCTATATTTAATGAGTCTAAAAGTCTTATTGTCCTTTCAAGTCCTAGTTTGCCTTTATCGCAAGAATGATTATTCGCTGTAACCAGAACATCTACTCCAGAGGCTTTTATTGCTGAGGCGTATTCGACAGGTGAACTAAATTGTGGATACCCCGAGTAAGGCCTAACTCCAAGTGTTACTTCTAAATTACCTATTGTAATATCTGCATCACTTAAGATCGGCTTTATTTTTTCAAAAGTTTTATCATAATTATATTTCTTGGTCTCAGAATCAAACGCCGCTTTAATTTGATCCATATGACCCATAAAGTCTCCAATAAATAAAATGCTTATTTCATTATTTTCTTTAAATATATTATCGAATGATCCTTCAACTGATTGATCAATTGACATTGATTTATTTGGGTTTTTCTGAGCTAGGCTGTAATTAAAAATTATTATTAAAATAAGAGATATTGGTGTTATGATTTTTTTGAGCATGCTTTATTGTCTTTGAGATTTGCGTAATTTAATAAAATAATTAAACAAAATTCTGCTAATTCTTATGTTTTGCCTTATATGCTCTATATACAATAATGGCTAATCCCCCAACTAAAATATATGGAATTGCCATTAGGTAAACGATCCCATCGTTTACTCCTTCTGCCGTTTTCTGACCAGCTTCACTTTCCAAAACAGCTCTGCACATAGAACATTGAGCCTGGGTAAAACTCACGTAAAAGAATAATATTAAAAAAATTAAACTCTGTTTCAAGATTAAGAATAATATGGAGATATCATAACATAAACTACAACTCCCGTTACAGCAACATAAAGCCAAATAGGAAAAGTAATTTTGGCTATTTTTTTGTGTCGTTTAAAATCATTATTTATTGCTCTAAAATATGACACCATAACAAAAGGAATAACTGTAACGGATAAAAGAATGTGAGAAATTAAAATAAAGTAATACAAATAAGAAATAGCACCAGTTCCTCCAAATTTTGTAGGGTCTGATGTTATATGATATGCTATATACATAACTAAAAAGCAAATAGAAAGAAAAATACATATTTTAATTAAATTTTCATGTACTCGTCGCTTACCATTCTTTATATAAAAAACCGCAAATATTAATAAAATTGCAGTCAATCCATTAATTGTTGCATATATTGGAGGCAGAAATGTCAAAGGCTCTGCTAAAGGTAAATTTTCAAACAATACTATTGGCTCAAAATTTGGTGACCTTAAATCAAACACAAGTTTATCTGACTCCCATTTTATGAAGAGCAATAAAGCTACAACAACTGGAACTAATACAGACACGATGATTGTAAGTCGTCTATACAATATGCTTTTATTCATTGAGTAGTTTTATAATATCTTCTTTTAACATTGAAATTTCTTCATGCTCACCTTCGCTATCGACTAATTCTCTCTGGCTAATTATTCCGTTATAATATATCTTTGGATTTCCAAATTTATCTAAACGTGATCTAATAAATCCATTTTTGTCAATCAGGACAAAATTGCCTGAATGCTCAAACCCGCCTGGAGCATTATCAACTTTTGCCGCGTAAAGATTGAACCCTTCATTTGCAAATTTATAAATAAGTTCTTGATCCCCAGTAAGAAAATGCCAGTTTGAATTTGTAACTCCTAAACTCTGTGTGTATTTCTTCAAAATTTCAACAGTGTCATAATTTGGATTAATGGTTATAGATGCAATCCCAAAGTCTGCTCGACTTGAAAAACTTTTCTCAATTTCCAATAAATTTTTATTCATTCTAGGACAAATAGTGGGACAAGTGGTGAAAAAAAAGTCAACTAAATAAACCTTGCCATTAAAATATTCATTTGTAACTACTTGATCGTTTTGATTGGTAAACTTGAATGGATGAATCTTCTTTTTTTTCCCATTTAATATTAAAAAAGGCAAGTAAGAGGAAGAAGTTGGTTTTAAAGTAAGATTAATGCTTCGGCTTTCAGATCTGTTTATATCGCCATGCTGGATGCGATTGATAATTTTTGGAATAAAAATAATGCCAAAAACTAACAAAATGAATGTAATTCCAATATAAGAATAATTAGGTTTATTCATTTTTTAAATCTTTTGCTCTTCTTTCAAAGGAGTCATAAGTCCCTTTACGTTTTTGTCTGTACTCAGTAAATAAAATTCGAATATCATCACTCATTTTATTTTTTAAATCCGAGATGTCTAGAACATTATATGAAGATAAGCCATATGCTGTACTATTTTGCTCAATCTGTGATTTGGTTCTATCATCTAGCCGGCCTCTTTGGTTTCTTTCTTTATCAACAAGAAAGACTGAACTTGAATTTAAATCAGAGCTTAAAATTGAGGAAGTTTTAAAATTATTATAAGTTTCTTGAATTAAATTTTCTGAAGCGAAAGCAAACTTCCAATACTGCAAAGGCACAAAAGCGTCTAGCTCTTTTTTTAATTGATTAACTTGATCCTTTGCCGAAAATGGTACTAAAGCTAAAACTTGAAAACGTTTAAAACCCAAAAATTTATCATAAATTAATTCTTTAAGGTTTAAAGCTATTGTTGGGTCTTGCATAGGTCGCTTACCTAGAAAAGTAACTACACTAAGTTGATCTTTTAACCCAACATCTTGACCATTAAGTGTATGAAAATTGTTCAATTCAGTGATATCATACTTTACAATATCCAAAGTTTTATAATTGTGCTTGGAGGGGTATAAGAAAAGTAGAAATATTACTGGTAAAAAGAATAAAATACATAGGACTAAAGGCTTTTTGACGTTTACTAGCTTCGTTACTTTGAAGGTATTCATTTGAATAAACTTTTCTATTGAAAAATTAATTTTTGTATTTACTATTCCAAATAGACTCATTAAAGTTTTTCCTCATCATAAAAAATAGGTAAAAGGTAATAAAAACAAAAGTCTTAATGTTAAATACAAAAATCACGAATAATTCAACGTCGGAAAAACTATTGAAGCAGGCACTCCATAACGCAGTTGATATTAAACTCAAAAATATTGAACTAAATATCAATGTGTTAATATTTTTAAAAGGCCAAACTAACCATCGGCGATAGGTTTTTAGATCACGACCCCACTTATGTATCAGATAATAATAGTCATTCCCTATTGGAACAAACAATAAAGGATCCTCTTTAACTCGAAGCCTAAAAAGCTTAGACGGAGCCATTATTTTAAAATTTTCAAACTCCGTTTCATGCCTTTTTTCTAGCTCAGGTATAATATTGAAAAGTTCACTTGGATAATCTCCTTTAAATAAATTGGTGTCAAGAAAACGTAATCTGTATCGAATACATAATTTTCTTATGGTTTCAATATGAAATATTTTTTCAGTTTCAAGCTCATCAAAGTTGAGGTGATTTGGACTTGAATTGTTTTTGCTTTTCAAGTTGTTTTTTAGCCGGTCTTTTGTACTACTCTTACTCCTAAAAATATCCTTTATAAAAAGGTCAAAGTTGTGAGAATCAATAGACTTGTCTCTATCTCTTTTTAAAGCTGTATGTAAATTTAAATTAAACATAAAAACAAAATGAATTAACAAAAATAATGAAATATAAGTGAAGAAAACTGTAGAGAGCTCGGTTTTAACAATTTTTTGTATTTATATTAAAAAAGGCTGAAAAAATTTTACTAAAAATCCCTTTTTATAAATCCATTATCGTAGATAGATTCAATATAGCCACCCTCTTGTAAAAGAATAAAAATTAAATAACAAATTAAAAACACAGCAGTCCAAACTACTACTCTCCTAAGTGACTTTGTCTCATCGCGCATGTGCATGAAATCCCAAGTTATATAATAAGCTTTAATTATGGTAAGGACAATGAATATTAGGTTAAGACTCTTTGTATAAATAAATGCTGAAAATAAAATATTTAAAAGAGTCGCGGCGAATCCCCCTTCAAAAGGTGACATTGATGGTGTCATTAAAATCTCGGGCTTGTATATTCCTAAAACAACCTCAATTGCAGTAACGATTGATAACAGCAAAAGGACTCCCCAAATTTTTTGAGTATTGGATTTAAACTTAATTAAACCCCTAAATATTTCTAATTTGTGCGAGTGTTCTGCCATCATTATTATTTAAACTAGATAAAAGAATGTAAATACAAAAACCCAAACCAAGTCTACAAAATGCCAATAAAGTCCAACTTTCTCTACCATTTCATAATTTTTTCTCCTTTCATAAGTGCCAATAATAACATTGAAAAATATTATAATGTTTATGACGACTCCAGAAAAAACATGAAAACCATGAAATCCAGTTATAAAAAAGAAGAAATCAGCAAAAAGAGGCACACCATATTCATTAACTTCCAAGTTAGCTCCCTTAACATACCTTTTCCCATTTTGATTTAATTGGCTTAATGATTCTTCTCTAGATAAAATCGTTTTTTCACCACCACTATTAATAGTTTGTGTACGAACTAAAATGTCAGGGTTAGAATTTAATCCTTTGTATATGTCGCCAACAGTAAATTCTGGTAGACTACTTTCACTGGAAAACCATATACCTTTTTTACTTTCGTGTTGTATACGCTCTGAAGCTGCGGCAATTGTAAAGTCTTCTACTGGTACTCTTTTAAAAACCCTTTCACCATTAACATTCTTGTATTCTCCAAACTGTAAAATATTACCTCCTTTTGTTTGGACCGCTCCATAATCACCTTTAATAAAAGTAGCCCACTCCCATGCCTGAGACCCAACAAAAACCGCCCCCCCAAGAATAGTAAAGAACATGTACCATATCACCTTATTTTTTTTCATTTCATGGCCAGCATCAACTGCCAATACCATCGTAACAGAAGACATAATTAAAACGAAAGTCATGAAGGCAACATATATCATAGGTAATTCTTGACCATGCAAAAAGGGAACGTGTGTGAAAACTTCGTCTGCTATTGGCCAATAGTCAATATACTTGAACCTAGAAAATCCGTATGCTGCAAGGAATCCTGAAAACGTTAACGCATCAGAAACAATAAAAAACCACATCATCAGCTTTCCATATGAGGCCCTGAAAGGTCGGTTTCCTCCTTCCCAAGTTGAATCATTAGAGGGTGATGTTGAAATGGTTGTGTTCATTGTTTAAAGATCTTTGACAATCACAAAAATAATCAATTAATTTTGTTAAAGAAAAATAAAAAGAAAAAGAGATAGAGCCATAAAAAATCTACAAAGTGCCAAAAGGTTGAAGCTAATTCAAAGCCCAGCATATTGGATACTTGATACCTGTTATTAAAATTATTAACAATTACAACAATCAGCGAGATCAATCCAACAACTACATGAACTATATGAAGGATGGCAATTATATAAATGTAAGATACCGTTACATTGCTGGTTGGACCTGTAAAATTGTAACCAAGGGCAATGTAATCTTCAAATGCTGAAAGCTGTAAAAAAATAAAACTTAAGCCTAAAACAAAGGTCGTCACAAGAAGTATTTGTGTTAGAAAAGATTCTCCTTTCTTAAAAAAGAATTTAGCGAATATTAATGTAAAACTACTTATAATTATTGCAACAGTACTGTAACTAAACGAGTTTGGGATTGGAAAATCATAAAGCCAATCTTCTCGTGAGCTACTAACAATAAATGCACTTGTAAGACCTCCAAAAGTCATTATTAAGGAAATGATACCAAACCAAAGCATCATTTTCTTAGCTTTCTTTTTCTTGTTTTTTATTTGGTCATAATTATCGTTCATAGTGTTATAAAAGTTTATCTGTTACATAGATAATTTGCGTAAATGTTAAAAAGAAAATACTCATAAACATCAAGTTCCTAGCATCTGAATCAGTCTGATTCTTAAATAACCTAAATCCATAAAACAAAAAGACTATTCCAAGTAAAAATATCAATATCCCTGCTCGAACTGAAAGATTCAAGTTCCCTGTGTAAGGTGAAAGTGGAGCTAAACAAACTAAAATAGTCCAAATTACGTATGCAATTATCTGAAGTGCTGTTCCTTTCCCTTTGTTCCCTGTTGGTAACATCCTAAATCCTGCCTTTTGATAATCGCTATCTGAAAACCAGGCAATTGCCCAAAAGTGAGGGAACTGCCAAAAAAATTGAATCATAAATAGAATTCCTGCTTCTAGGCTAAATTCCCCGGTACATGCAATCCAACCTAGCATAAAAGGAATTGCCCCTGGAATTGCTCCAGCAAGGACTGAAAATGAACTTACTTGTTTTAAAGGTGTATATACACTTGTATAAATAAATATCGAAATTGCAGCTAACATTGCACTTTTTTGGTTAATGTTATATAGAAACGAGAGGCCAATTATTGATAGAAAAACGGCTAATATGAATGCTGTCTTAACGGAAATTCTTCCCATTGGTATTGGCCTTGACTTAGTCCTCAACATAAGTGCATCAAAATCTCTTTCAATAATTTGATTGAAAATATTGGAAGCACCTACCATGCAGTAACCGCCTGAAATTAAAAGAAAAAGAATTGTAAAATCTATATTTTCTGCCGCAAGTAAATATCCCGCAATACACGAAAAAACAACGCTTAGTGACAAACCCATTTTTGTTACCGTTTTAAAGTCTTTAAATTTATACTTTATAGATAATAAAGCTGATGTATATTGTGGCATATTTTACTAAATTCCTGTTTTTGAAATGCAAAGATAAATCTTAATTATATTTTAATCAACAGAAAAATTATTCGGATGATATTATACTATAAAATAAATCGGTATGTAAATTTTATTAAAAAGATATTTTGTGGCCGCTGGTCAATAATCCCTGATTGTATTCCGTCAATTAAACTATCACTAGCAAAAAATTCATTTCTCAGTCCTTGAGACCAAACTAAAAATAATTCAGATCCAGGAATGTATTCCCAGCGTAACACTAAATTTGAATTAAATTGCGCAAATGAAAAATCTGGATTAGAAATATTATAATCGCTAATCCCATCTAAATTGTCATCAAAAGAATAAATATCGTTATTATATTCAATTTGAGACAAATCATACAATTGAAAACGATCTGTGAGACTTGAAGCGGTTGAATTTGTAACATATTTAAATTCAGTGTATTTCCCTGTACTTATAAAAGGTTCTGCATAAAATTGAATTGATAAATTAGGGTTTATAGCATAATTTATCCTCAATGTGGCTTTCAATGTTCTATTTTCTATTGTCCCCATTATGTAACGCGTTGTACTGTCGAATGACCTAGTGGCTACATATTGTGTTTTATTTGGGCGAAACTCATATTCGGGTGAAAATGAAATATTAAAGGCATTGAATGGTTGATAATTAAAATTTGCATCTAATTTTAAAAATGAAAAATTATTTTCCTTGGCTTGCGAGTGAACTACTCCAATTCTTGTGTTAAAATTTTTACGGTCATCAGAACGAAAATATAAAAACTGTCTATTGTCTTGCGAAAATCGCCAACGAGGTCCTCCACGCAATTCGGCATTTCGATAATTTCTCGGCCTATGAGTGTATCCAAAATTCAAACTTGAATTATTCAAAAATGTCAGTCTAGATTTAATTTGGAATTGGGTCCTGTTGTGGTTATTCCCGAAATCGAATGAGGAAAATTGATTAAGCTCAAAATTTATTCTCCTAAAGATTGATATTGGCTTAGCAGTTTTGTAATCTAAATTAAAAACTTGAAATTTCGAATCTGCTCGTCTCATAAAGCCTATATCGTTCAACTCTAGTTCTGGTGATGACCATTTAAATGCTAAATCATAATTCCAATTTCTTCCTCCATCTTTACCAATTTCTACAAGTCCTCCTGTTCCTGTCATTGATGTCTTATTGGAATCCACACTGACATGGTCAGCATCAACCCTATTGAAAAGATGTGCCAGGTTTTGTTGTGTCGCCAATATAGATTCGGGACTGCCAATAACGTGGCTTGCCACAACGTTTGATTGTAGATAGTAAGTCCTGTCAAGCCATTGGTGTCTGAAATCAACACCAGTTGAATAAGCTTGATCCCTTAAAATTGAAGTCGCATCTTGAGTAGATCGGTTTACAGACGTAAAAATAGCTCCAAGGAATGTGTTTCTCTGATTCATATCTTTTTGTAGCCGAGCAACAAAATAATTTGTTAATGGCTCCACCAAAGCTTCACTACTATTGCCCTCTGATTCTATGTCCGCATATTCATTTGAAGTTAGTGCACTTAAAAGACCTATTGACCAACCGTCTTTTGTTTTCCCACTAAACTTTGCTGCAGATAGAATGGTTGTATTTTGAGGACGATTAATGAAACTATTTTGCTCCAAATCTGGATACACTTGTGGAGGTCTCCCAATCCTTCTTGAAAAAAACAAGTTATTTTGATTGCCTGCATAGCGATAACTAAAAATATTCTTATTCTCAACAAAAAAGGGCCTCTGTTCCCTGTTGAAAATTTCAAATCCATCCAGAGCTATGGCTGCTGGATCTGCTTCAACTTGTCCAAAATCAGGATTGATTGTTATATCCAAAGTAAGGTCATTAGTAATACCAATTTTTGCATCCAAACCTGAATTAAGCTGGAATGTTTGACCATCAGATTTAAATGGATTAGTGACTTCAGGCTCGTAAGTTTCAAACTTAGATACAATAAAGGGTTGAATTTCTATTTGCTTTTGAGGTCTGATATCTTTCAAACCTCTCAGCTCTCCTGCTTCACTAACCCAGCCCGCTGAACCAACAGGTATTCGGTTCCACGCAGACAACTCATTCTCTTTAAATAAATTTCGAGCGACGTTTAATCCCCAAACCTGTTCATCAGAACCACCAAAGCGTAACTGACTAAGGGGTATTTTCATCTCGGCCGACCATCCATTTGAAATAATCTTTGCTTTAGCTGTCCAGATGGGATTCCAGCTATCATCAATATCATCACCGTTATTTGTTATTATTTCATCTCCACGAACTCCAGCGGCAGTAACAGTAAATAAAAATGCGGTTCGTAAATCATGATAGCTGTCAATTAAGACGTTGATTCTATCACCTTCAAAGCCATCCCGCCTTGAAAGTCGATTAGTTATTGTTGACGGAGCAGAATCTAATGCCAATAAAGCTATATATATATGCTTTTCATCATATAGTATTTTAAATTTGGTTTTCTCAGTTGGAGAAGTATTTTCGTCAGGGTAAACTTCAATGAAATCATTGCCCCAGGGGACTAGTCCCCAAGAGGAATCGTTTAAATATCCATCTATAATTATTGAGCTATTGCTAACTAATTTTTCGGTGTGATAAATTTTTTTTGATGAACTTTGCGAAAATGACATAATTGTTACAAACATAAATATGCTTTGAATTAAGAAAATTCTTGCTAATGAATTGAATTTCGTCATCATCTTAAAAATATGGCAAATATATATTGCTGAAGCAATTTAAATTTACAATTTTGAAAAGTTTAACTTATGTAGAAAATAAGAAAATCCATGTTAATCCTAAATAAATTAAAAAATATCCTCATACAGATTTTGTTTGTTATAATTTATAATTGTAAGTTTGCAGACCTTTTTAAGAAGAAAGGTTTGATTTAAATACTAAAAACGTGAAGTCTCTGAGTTATAAAACAGTTTCTGCAAATAAAACAACAGCTGAAAAGTCGTGGGTCCTGGTCGATGCCAATGGTCAAAATCTTGGACGCTTAGCGTCTCGAATTGCAATTATATTGAGAGGAAAACATAAAACCAACTTTACCCCACACATTGATTGTGGAGATAATGTTATTGTGATTAATGCAGAAAAAATATCCCTCACTGGGAAAAAATGGGATCAAAAGAAATATATTAGACATACAGGATATCCTGGCGGACAAAGGTCATTATCAGCTAAAGAACTTTTTGATAAAAGCCCTGTGCGGTTGATTGAAAAGTCTGTAAAAGGAATGCTTCCTAAAAATAAACTTGGAGCATCATTGTATAGAAACCTACACGTTAATCTTGGTGAAGAATTTTCACAAAAAGCACAGAAACCAAAATTAATCAATTTGACTGATATAAATTAATATGGATGTAATACACAAAATAGGTAGGAGAAAAAAGGCAATTGCTCGTGTTTATATCTCCAAAGGTAAAGGTAAGTTAACCGTTAATGAAAGAGATTTCAAAGCCTATTTCACTACTTCAACTTTACAATACAAAGTTACTCAACCACTAAATTTAACAGATAATCAATCCAACTTTGATGTCAAAATAAATGTTTATGGTGGTGGAGTCAACGGGCAGGCAGAAGCCGCTAGACTTGCACTATCCCGCGCCATGTGTGAATTAGATAAGAATAACAGAGAATTACTAAAACCAGAGGGTTTGTTAACTCGAGATCCAAGAATGGTTGAAAGAAAGAAATTTGGACAGAAAAAAGCACGAAAGAAGTTTCAATTTTCTAAACGTTAAAGATATAATTTAAAAGTATAATTAGTTTAGCATCTAAATGTTAAAGGCCTAAAATTAGCCACTTTATCATTGCTAAAAAACAAGAAAGTAAACTAATAGTAATGGGAAAAATAGAAGTAAAAGAACTACTCGATAATGGAGTCCATTTCGGACACCTAACTAGAAAATGGGATCCCAATATGGCTCCTTACATTTACATGGAGCGTAATGGTATCCATATCATAAATCTATACAAAACAGTAGCAAAACTGGAAGAATCATCAAAAGCAATTAGTAAAATTGCAGCCTCTGGCCGTAAAATTTTATTTGTAGCCACAAAAAAACAAGCGAAAGATATTGTTGCTCAAAAAGCAGCGGCTGCAAAGATGCCCTACATCACTGAGCGTTGGCCGGGTGGAATGCTAACTAATTTTGTTACTATAAGAAAAGCTGTAAAAAAAATGGCTTCAATTGATAGAATGAAAAAAGATGGTACTTTTAATACATTGTCAAAAAAAGAACGCCTTCAGGTAGACAGACTTAGGTCAAAACTTGAAAAAAATTTGGGATCAATCTCTGAAATGACCCGTTTACCGGGTGCTCTATTTGTAGTAGACATCAAACGCGAACACATTGCAGTCAAAGAAGCTAAAAAACTAAACATACCTGTTTTTGCTATGGTCGATACTAATTCTGACCCTAGACAAGTAGACTTTGTAATTCCATCAAATGATGACGCAACTAAGTCTATATCTAAAATTATGGAGGTGATAAGTAATTCTGTAATTGAAGGATTATCAGTTAGAAAAGCAGAGAAAGAAGGTGCTCAAAACGCTTCAGATGTTGAAAAAAACATTTTAAAAGATGCTAAAGTTGAAGAAACTACAAAAAAAGAAGAAGAATAATTTATAATACTAGATAAATCTCTAATAAAAAAAATGACTAAAGTAACTGCTGCTGAAGTAAATCAGCTAAGAAAAGCAACTGGAGCTGGAATGATGGATTGTAAAAATGCTCTTGTTGAGGCTAACGGAGACTTTGATGCCGCGATAAACGTCCTAAGAAAAAAAGGTCAAAAAATTGCTGCAAAAAGAGCGGATAGAGAATCTAACGAAGGAGCTGCAGTAGCTAAAGTAAATGACGATAACACAGTAGGTGTTGCTATAGTCTTGGCTTGTGAAACAGACTTTGTAGGAAAAAATGAAAAGTTTTTAAATCTAGCAAATCAATTTGCTGAAATTGCTCTCAAAGCAGATTCTATAGAATCCTTTCTTAATTCGGATTTCGGTGATATGACTGTCAGCGAAAAATTAATTGAGCAAACGGGAGTAATTGGCGAGAAATTAGACATACAAGTCTTTGAAAAAGTCGAGGCAGCATATGTAGGATCATATGTTCACATAAATAAAATCGCTGCATTAGTTGGCCTTTCAAAAAAAATTATAAAATGCCAGGATTTAGCAAAAGATTTAGCAATGCAAGTAGCTTCAATGGGTGCTACTACATTATCATACAAAGATTTTGATGATTCGTATGTAAATTCAGAAACTGAAGCTCGAATTGCTGCAATCAAAAAAGAAAATGAAGAACTAAAAAGATTAGGAAAGCCTACAAAGAATGTCCCAAGATATATATCCATGGCTCAATTGACCCCAGAAATTCTAGAAAATGCTAAATATGAGATAGAAAATCAGCTCAAAAATGAGGGAAAACCAGAGCAAATTTGGGAAAAAATATTGCCTGGCAAAATGGAAAGATTTATCTCAGATAACACTACACTAGATAAAGAACAATGTTTAATAAATCAGGTATTTATTAAAGACGAAAAGAGTACTGTTGAACAATATATATCTTCTTACGGAGGTGTTGAAGTAACTTCATTCAAGAGAGTTTCCTTAGGATAGTTCAGTCTTGGTATAATTTGTTTTATATTTGTCCAGTCATCAGTGCGAATATGATCTATAAACGAATACTATTAAAACTTTCAGGTGAGGCTCTTATGGGTGTCCGTCAATATGGAATTGACCCAAAGCGCATCACAGAATATGCCCAAGATATTAAAAAGATAGTTGAACAAGGTGTTCAGGTTGCCATAGTAATTGGAGGGGGAAATATATTTAGAGGGCTTTCAGGGGCTAATAATGGAATGGAACGAGTTCAAGGTGATCATATGGGCATGTTAGCAACAATTATTAATGGATTAGCACTTCAAAGTGCTCTTGAAAACGAAAAAATAGAAACAAGACTTCAATCTGCAATAAAGATTAACGAAGTTGCTGAGCCTTTTATACGAAGACGTGCAATTCGTCATTTAGAAAAAAATAGAGTAGTTATTTTTGGCGGCGGTACTGGAAATCCATACTTTACAACCGATTCAGCTGCAGTACTACGAGCCATTGAAATCGAGGCTGACGTTATACTTAAAGGAACTCGTGTAGATGGAATCTATAACGCAGACCCCGAAAAAGATTCCTCCGCAAGTAAATATAGCGCAATTAGTTTTGCTGATGTTTTAAAAAAGGGTTTAAAAGTAATGGATACAACAGCATTCACCTTAAGCCAAGAAAATAAATTGCCAATTATCGTCTTTGATATGAACAAAAAAGGAAATCTGGCAGGAATAATTTCAGGGAAAAAAATAGGAACAAGAGTAAGCTAGAAATTATGAACGAAGAAGTTGAATTTATTTTAGAGAGTGCTAAAGAATCAATGGAAAAAGCATTGGAACATTTAGAAAAACAATTTGTAAATATTCGTGCTGGTAAGGCTAGCCCATCCATGCTTGGAAGCGTTAGTTTAGAATATTATGGCGCTCAGACACCATTATCCCAGGTTGCTAACGTAAATACTCCTGATGGAAAGACAATTACTGTTCAGCCATGGGAAAAAGCATTGCTTCAAGATATTGAGCATGCTATTATGAACGCTAACCTTGGATTTAATCCGATGAACAATGGTGAGATTATTATAATTAACATTCCGCCATTGACACAAGAACGCAGAAAGGAGTTAGCCAAACAAGCAAAATCGGAAGCAGAAGAAGCAAAAATCTCAATTCGTAGCTCAAGAAAAGAAGCTAACAAAGACTTGAAAAAAACAGAAGATATCTCAGAAGATTTAAAAAAAAATACGGAAAAAGATATCCAAGAAATGACAGATCTATATACAGATAAAGTTGATTCCTTATTTGCTGCTAAAGAAAAAGAAATTTTAACAGTCTAAATTATTTAACTTTTTTTTAAAGTTTCCTTTGTATTCTTTAAGCCAAGAATCCAATTCTTTTACATAACTTTGGCGTCTTCTAATTCATGATGTTTAAAAAAAAATCTACAAATTTTTGGGACATATTAGCGAGAATAATTCTTAGGAACCGGATTTTAATTCTTTGCCTTCTAACTCTTTTCACACTCCTAATGATTTCGCAATGGAGGAATATGAAATTTAGTTTTACTGAAGCAAATTTGCTACCAGATAAACACCCTGTTAATGTTGAATATAATAAGTTTTTGAAGGTTTTTGGAGAGGAAGGTAATGTAATTGTTTTAGCAATAAAAGATAAAAATCTCTATTCAATAGATAAAATTAATGCCTGGAATAACTTGTCCAAATCGCTGAGTAAAAATAAAAATATTGAAAATATTATTTCACTTCAAAATCTAAAAAATTTAATTAGAAATGATACCACTAAACAATTTGATTTTACTCCACTAATTAAAGATTCAATTAAATCCAACGAAGAACTAATTAAGTTAAAAAGTACCATTAATGATGAATTACCATTCTACAAAAACATGGTTTTTAGTCAAAACCGTAATGCTATTCGATCTATACTTTTCTTAAAAAAATCTGTTGTTAATACATCCAAAAGGAAAGATTTTGTGTTGAACAATTTAATCCCAAAAATTGAAAAATTTGAGAAAAAAACAGGAATGAATATTCGTGTCTCTGGAATGCCCTACATAAGAACGATGAACTCAAAAAATATTATTTCCGAAATTGAAATATTTATAATTGCGGCTGTTGCCATTACCTCACTGATCTTTTTCTTCTTTTTTCGTTCTTTAAGAGCTACGCTTATTTCGATGTTTGTTGTTGTAATTGGGGTTATGTGGACTTTTGGAATCCTAGGGGCCTTGAAATATGAAATTACTGTTCTTTCCGCCTTAATTCCACCAGTAATAATTGTTATAGGAGTACCAAATTGTATTTTTCTAATCAATAAATATCAGCTCGAATTTATTAGTCACGGAAACAAGATTAAATCATTACAGAGAATGATTGCTAAAATTGGTAATGCTACACTAATGACAAACTCAACAACTGCTTTGGGCTTTGCCACTTTTATTATAACCAAAAGTAAATTATTAACAGAGTTCGGTACGGTGGCTTCGCTCAGTATAATGGCTGTTTTTATACTTTCAATACTTATTATACCAATTATCTACAGCTATTTGCCGAGGCCAAAAGAAATACATCTTGAACACCTTAAAAAAAAATGGGTAAAGAGCTTGGGTGATTGGATTGAAAATACAGTTAAAAGTAAAAACATCAAAATTTATCTTACATCTATTCTACTTACACTTGTTGCTAGTGCTGGATTGTCACTAATTAAAACCTCTGGAAGTCTACTTGAAGATATGCCCAAAAATGCTAGATTTTACAAAGACATAGAATTTTATGAAAAGGAATTCAAAGGTATAATGCCAATTGAAATTGTAATAAAGACAAACAAGCCTGGAGGTATTATTAGATCATCTACTTTAAAAAAAATGAATACTTTAGAAAAAGTTATAAAAGAAATTCCACAATTGTCTGAGCCGATTTCAGTAGTTAGTATTGCAAAATACTTCCGTCAAGCTTACTGGGGTGGTGATTCAAAATATTACACATTACCTACAAAACTTGATGGCTTAGGAATGAGTTCATATATAAAGCGGTCCAAATCAAACTTGGGCTTAATAAAAAATTATGTAGACTCAACCGGGCAATATGCAAGAATCACCACTTATATTAAAAATTCTGGAATTGATCAAATGGATCAAATTGAAGGAATACTGAGTGATAAAATATTTGAATTATTTGATAATGAAAACTATGAAGTTTTGATTACTGGTAAGGCATCCGTTTTTGAAAAAGGAACAAGGTTCCTTATTAAAAATTTAGTTCTTTCTCTTGGTCTTGCCATTTTACTAATCTCGATCTTTATGGCCTACATGTTTCGTTCACTTAAAATGATTCTTATATCATTAGTTCCTAATTTAATTCCTCTATTAATAACAGCAGGCATAATGGGGGTTTTTGGAGTTTCAATTAAGCCCTCAACTGTACTAGTGTTTAGTATAGCCTTCGGTATCTCAGTTGATGATACAATCCATTTCTTGGCTAAATACCGCCAGGAACTTATTGCAAATTCGTGGCATACAAAAAAATCTGTTTTAAATGCGCTTAGAGAAACTGGAATAAGTATGTTTTACACATCTGTTGTTTTATTTTTTGGCTTTTCAATATTTATAACATCTGATTTTGGTGGCACTGTAGCACTTGGAGCACTAATTTCTGGAACTCTTTTATTAGCTATGTTAGCAAACTTATTACTATTACCAAAATTACTTCTTTCTCTAAAAAATGGAGTTAAACATTAGAATTTCTTCAAAAACTTTAATGAAAATTAAATTCTGTTGACCAAAAAAGAAGAAGAAGAAGAAACAATAATACTAAAGTTTTATATTTGTACTTATTCTGTTTATGATGTATACTAAAATAGCCAAACTATTAGAAGGAAAAATAAAAAACCCATCTGTTCAGGTCAAAGGTTGGGTAAAATCGTTCAGGGCCAATAGGTTTGTCTCGCTAAATGATGGGTCATGTTTGAGAGATATTCAATGTGTAATAGATTTTGAAAAAACTGATTCTGTGTTAATAGAAAAAATTAATGTAGGAGCTGCATTATGTATAGATGGAGTATTAATAAAAAGTCAGGGTGAAGGCCAAGAGTTTGAAATAAAAGTCTCAAATATTGAAATATTAGGTGAAGCTGACCCTCTGAAAATTTCCAAGACAATTTTACAACCAAAAAAACACTCTCTTGAATTTTTAAGAGAGCAGGCTCATTTACGTTCAAGAACAAAAACTTTCGGAGCAGTAATGCGGCTTCGATCATCGCTTTCTTTTGCAATTCACAAATATTTTAATGAAAATGGATTTTACAACATGCACAGTCCTATTATAACAGGTATCGATGCCGAAGGGGCTGGTGAAATGTTTAGAGTGACAACACTGGATGTAAAAAAAGAATTTCGCTCAGACGATAATAAAGTTGATTTTAGCAAGGACTTTTTTGGTAAAGAAACCAATCTAACTGTATCGGGTCAACTTGAAGCTGAGACATATGCAATGGGGCTCGGGAAAGTATATACATTTGGCCCCACATTCAGAGCTGAAAATTCAAATACCTCTAGACATCTAGCTGAGTTTTGGATGATTGAGCCAGAAGTTGCCTTTATGGACTTGAATGGTAACATGAAACTAGCTGAAGATTTTCTAAAGACTGTAATTAAATCTGTTATTAAAACCAATAAAAATGACCTAGATTTTCTTGAAAAACGCCTTGTTCAGGAAGAAAAAACAAAACCTGAAAGTGAGAGAAACCCAATGTTATTAATAGAAAAATTAAGATTTGTTGTAGACAACAATTTCAAGCGTATCAGTTACAGTGAGGCTTTTGAAATCTTGAAAAAATCAAAACCAAACAAAAAGAAAAAATTTAAATACCTGATTGATAAATGGGGGGTTGATTTTCAAAGTGAACATGAGCGGTTTTTAGTTGAAAAGTACTTTAAATCACCTGTTATTGTCTATGATTACCCTGAAAAAATTAAAGCATTCTACATGCGTCTAAATGAAGATGAAAAAACGGTCCGTGCAATGGACATTTTGTTCCCTGGTATAGGAGAAATTGTTGGGGGATCGCAAAGAGAAGAGAGACTAGATGTACTAAAAAATAAAATGGCTGCGTCTGGAATAAGCGAAAAAGATCTGTGGTGGTATCTTGATTTAAGAACTTATGGAACAGCTGTTCACTCAGGATTTGGGCTAGGATTTGAACGGCTTGTAATGTTTGTCACGGGAATGAACAATATAAGAGATGTGATACCTTACCCAAGAACACCAAATAATGCTGAATTTTAAAAGATTTATATGAAAATTAAATTATGAAATTAGAAAACAATAATTTATTTCAGATTTTATAATTTTAAACAAAAAAATAATGCTAAGGCAATATTTAAACTTAAAACTCTCACAAAAACTATCTCCGCAGCAAATACAATTGATGAAGTTGATCCAGTTACCTACTCAAGCATTTGAAGAACGAATTAAGCAAGAGTTAGAAGAAAATTTAGCCTTAGAAAGCGGTAACGAAGTAGTAGACGAACTGCATGCTAGTGATGACTTTGAGGAAAATGAAAGCATTCAAACCGAAGAGATTAATATTGATGATTATCTCAGTGATGACGAAGTTCCTGACTATAAATTAAATTTTAATAATTACAGTCCTGATGAAAAAGACAAATCAATCCCATATGCGTCTGGCAAATCATTTACGCAATACCTTATAGACCAGTTGAATACCTTCCGCCTCGAAGATGATTCATATATAATTGCAAGATTTCTAATTGGAAGTATTGATGAAAGTGGTTACATAAGAAGGCCTATATTAGATATAATTGATGATTTAGCATTTACTGAAAATATTAATGCAAGTGCTGAAAAAATTAAAAAAGTCCTTGAGATAGTTCAACAACTCGACCCAGCTGGGGTCGGTGCGACTAATCTTAGAGAGTGTCTGTTAATTCAAATTAAAAGAAAGAAAAAATCGTCAAATACAGCTTTAGCTCTGAAAATACTTGAAAAAGCATTCGAGCAATTTTCAAAAAAACACTACGCTAAATTGATTAAAAAGTTCAATATTACCGAACAAGAGCTTAAATTAGCAATTCAAGAAATAGAACGCCTAAATCCTAAGCCAGGAAGTTCATTTTCCAGCAACTTAAAATCAATTGAACACGTAGTCCCCGACTTTACAATTACAATTAATGACGGAGAATTAAAACTAGTAATTAATTCAAGAAACGCACCAAAACTTCAAGTCTCAAAATCTTACAGCGAAATGCTGTTAGGTTACAAAGAAGCTAAGAAAAAATCAAAACAACAAAAAGAAACAGTTCAGTTTATTAAACAAAAACTAGATTCAGCAAAATGGTTTATTGACGCAGTGCAACAAAGACAAGAAACTCTATATGTGACAATGAGCGCAATTATGCAATATCAAAAGCCATATTTATTAACTGGTGACGAAGAGCAGCTGCGCCCTATGATACTAAAAGACATTGCTGATGAAATAAACATGGATGTGTCCACTATTTCAAGGGTTGCCAATAGTAAATATGTGAATACACCATATGGGACTAAACTTGTTAAAGAATTTTTTAGCGAATCAATGACTAATGATCAAGGAGAAGAAGTCTCAACCAGAGAAATAAAAAGTATTCTTAAATCGGTAATTGGTAATGAAAACAAGAAAAAGCCACTAACGGACGATAAATTATCTAAAATCTTAAAGGATAAAGGATACCCAATTGCGAGAAGAACAATTGCCAAATATCGTGAACAATTGGGCTTGCCTGTTGCCAGGCTAAGGAAAGAAATTTAAGTTATACTTTCTTAATAACATTGGTTACAATACCCCATATCACAAAATCATTTTCTTTTGTTATCTTAATTGCTTCATAATTTTTATTTTCGGGTTTTAACCATACCTCGCCGTTTTTTACAATCAAACGTTTTACAGTAAATTCTCCATCTAAATAGCAAACAGCGATTCTATTGTGCTCTGGATTAAGACTCCTGTCAATTATCAATAAATCATTATCGCTTAACCCCGCATCAATCATGGATTGGCCACTAACTCTTGCAAAAAAAGTAGCCTCTTTATTCTTAATCAGTTCATTGTCCAAAGATAGACGCTCCTGTTTAAAATCATCCGCGGGCGAAGGAAATCCTGCTGATATACCGGACTCAAAATAAATTGCACCACTGTCAACTAATGGCTTCTTTGGAAAAAAAAATATTAACTTTTGGTTCTGCTTACTTAGCATTTTACTGAAATTATATCATTCAAATTAGTTGTATAACAAGGAGATAAACGCTGCTGACGCATTTTCCAAGTCCTACTTAAATCCTGACTGCCTAACTTTAATTTTGTATTGCCATATTTCTTATTCAAAGAATCTATAGTAGACATAAGTGGCTTGTGGCGAGGATCTTCATAATCAAACATTTCTAATTGCCGATTGTAGGTAGGAACAATCCCCATCAAAATAACACCCGCTTTTTTATAAAAAACACCTTGCCTATAAATAGATTCAATTGCAGCGATTGCACTTGAGCTGATTACCAAACTCGAATCAGTTGGAAAAGGAAAAGTAACTGTTTTACTAACGCGATACTTAATGCCCTGATTTATAAAACGGTTACTTCTTAAAAAAACAAGTAACATATAACAACTTGAGTCTTGTCTTCTTAGTTTTTCAGTACAAATACTAGCGAATGTGGAAATACGCTCTTTTAAATCATCCAAGTGTATTAAATTTTCTTCAAAACTACGCGTAGTTGCAATCATTCGCTTACTTTTAACCTTTTCCATTTCTATCTTAGAAATACCCTCCAAATCTTTCTTTAGCCTCCATTCATTTATAGAAAATTCCTGCCGTAACCAAACATCTGAAAACTGTATAAAATCATACGCTGTTTTACAGCCTTTCTGTCTCAGCCTCGCAGACAAAGCAACACCGATACCCCAAACCTTATCAATAGGCGTCCACTTCAATGCCTTTAATCGTTTTTCCTCCGTATCAATCACGTAAATTCCTGCTGTGATCTCTGGAAATTTCCGCGCAATTTTGTTAGCAACTTTAGAAAGGGCTTTAGTTGAAGCTATGCCCACACATGTTGGAATACCTGTCCACTTTAAAATACACTCCCTAATGGTATTAGCATAGGATTCTAAATCGTAATTTTCAAATCCCTCTAGCCTAAGAAATGCTTCATCAATGCTATAAACTTCTACATCGGGTGTAAACCTTTCAAGTATCTTCATGACACGCCTACTCATGTCTCCATAAAGTGGATAATTTGAAGAAAAAACCTGAACTTTGTAAAGTTCAAAGAAATTTTTATATTTAAATGCAGGCGCGCCCATTGGCAGCCCTAGAGCCTTTGCCTCATCACTTCGAGAAATTACACAGCCATCATTATTAGATAAAATTGCAATAGGCTTCCCCCTTAAACTTGGATTAAAAACCCGCTCACAAGAAGCATAAAAATTATTGCAATCAACTAATGCATACATATTTTAAAGATACTGCATTTACATTCTTTTCTAAAAAAAAAACCAGCTTATTTTAAATTAAAAAATTATACATAAAAAGATAATTTAATTCTTTTTCTGTGGGGAATTAATGGATTTATATAACTTTGAGAAAGATTATAAAAATAGTTAGTCTTATGAGAATTAAATTTGCTGTGTTGGTTATGATAATATTTTTACCAACTCAATACAGCCTAAGTCAAAACATTGAACCGCTAGACTCAATTACTATTCAATCTACAAGAATTGATTTACCATTCAAAGAAAGCTCAAGAACAATAAGCATAATTACGGAAGAAGATATTAAAAGTAGTCCAGCGATGAACTTGGCTGAACTTTTACAACAAGAAGCAGGAATCGATGTAAGGAGGCAGGGTGTATTTGGAATGCAATCGGACCTGTATATAAGGGGGGGTAGTTTTGATCAAACACTGATACTGATCGATGGTATAAAAGTTGAGGATCCACAGACAGGGCATCATAATTTAAACATTGCATTACCATTAGAGCTTATCAAGCAGGTTGAAATAATCAAAGGACCAGCGGCAAGAATATTTGGTCAAAATGCATTTACTGGAGCCATTAATATAGTAACAAAATCCACTACAAAACTTAAAAGTAACGCAGGATTTCAGCTTGGATCATATAATCAACAACACGCTGAGGCCACAGTAACAAAAAAAATGAGTAATAAGTCAGTAATTGGCCATGCGTCTGTTAATAGTTCAGAAGGTTATCGCTACAACACTGATTTTAATAATCAAAATTACTTTTTGAAAAGTAGTTTTGACTCAGATCGTTTACCCTTGGAATTAGTAGCTACTTTTTCAGAAAGAAAATTTGGTGGTAACCAATTCTACGCAATAGATGCTAGAGATCAGTATGAAGAAACGCAAAGTAGCTTAATTGGCCTCTCAAGTATGTGGAGCAATGGAAATATCAAAATTCGTCCACAACTTTACTGGAAAAGAAATCAAGATATGTACTTATACATTAGAAGTAATCCTGCGGTTTATAGAAACTTACATATTTCAAACAAAATCGGAGGACAGGTTAATGCCTCATTGAACTCAAGCATTGGGATTACTGGTTTTGGTATTGACCTTTCTAAAATAGACTTTGAAAGTAATAGATTGGGTAACCACAGCAGGTGGATGGGGAATTTATTTTTAGAACACCAATTTAAATTATTGAAAAATAAACTTGATATTACACCTGGAGTCTCTCTTAATTATATGACTGAATTCGACTTAAATGTATTCCCTGGAATCGATATTGGATATTATTTTAATAAAAATTTTAATGTTTACTTTAATTTGGGTTACACCTATCGAATCCCAACTTACAATGATCTATTTTACGTGGGAAGTAGAGATATTGGAAATGAAAATTTGGTGCCAGAAGAGGCGCTTTCTCAAGAAATTGGCCTGAAATTCTTTGGCAACAGCATGGTAGCATCGATTGCATTTTTCAATAGAGATTCGAATAATTTAATTGATTATACAAAAGAAAACGAAGAAGATAAATGGCAATCAAATAATCTGAAAAGTATGAATACAAAAGGGGTTGAATTTCAATTTTCTAAAAAATTTGAACTTGGCCCAAACACTCAAAAAATTAGTTTTGGCTATACATATCTAAATGAAAAGCTTGGAGAGCAAAGAGCAAACTATTCGAAATATATCCTAAATGCTTTAACTCATCATCTGGTTGGACAATTAAAAACTCAATTCTTAAAAAATCTAACTCATAACATTATATATAAATTTGCTGACAGAGTGTCCGGAGAAAGCTATCATGTTATTGATGCACAAATAAAATTTAAATTAGACAAATTAGAGTTGTCAATTATTGGTAATAACTTATTTAATTCAACTTATATAGAGACTGGAATAGTCCCAATGCCCAAAGGAAATATTCTTTTTGGCTTAAAAACTATGTTGTAAACTTAATTATCCCTTTTTAAAAATCTCATTTAACTTATCATAAACCAAATTCGTTTCCCATCCCCTGTATATTAGATAGTCTGCTAATTGCTTTCTTTTTTTTAAAACTGAACCGGAATTAATAGTACAAGCTTTTCTTTTCGCCAACTCATCAAAGGTTCTTTTGTAATCAAAATCTGAAATTTCATCCAGTGCTAACGAAATTAAATTAGAGGTTACCCCCTTTCTTTTAAGTTCAGATTTTAAACGCCTTTTTCCCCACTTTTTTAGCTTAAATTTTCCCCTAGCATAATTAAAAGCAAACCGCTCTTCATTTAAGTAATCTTCTTCTATTAATGAGATAATTATTTTGTTAACTGCTTCAGGGATCATTGACATCTCTTTAAGCTTTTTCTCAACTTCCATATGGCTCCGGTCCTGATATATGCAATATTTTTGAAGCTTAATCAAAGCTTCTTCATATGTGTATGTCTTTTTCTTATAATACATCAATTTTTATAAGAAATTGAAAAAATAAAATTGGAGCCAGGAGCGCTAATGCCAGAAGCGAATGGACGATATCCTTGATTTAAAATATTTTCAATTGACCCTACTAATGAAATAGTATCGCTAAACTTATATTTAGTTCTAATATTTAATGTATACCACGAAGGGGCATATGGCCTGCCCTGGATATCTTGAGCAAATAAATGACTAGAAAGCTCGTCAGAGATTTCATCTGTATCAAGACTACCGCTAAAGTTTACAAATGCATCGAAAGTTAGTTTATCATTATTCCAAACGATGTGAGCATTGCCGAATGTTGGAACTACATGTCTGACTGGAACTTCAATGTCGTGGTTGTTGTTTTGCTGGCCATTAATTAAACTAAATTGTGAATTAATTTCCAGCGAGTTTGATAGATGAGCCTTCAGACCAAATTCAAAGCCATAAATCCTTGCTTTAGATAAGTTTTGTAGGGCTAGCGTAGTGCACATCTCACCGTCATAAAAAATCTGAGAGACTCCATTAATGCTAAAAAAGTCTCTTTTAATTGCATTATCTAAATATGTTAAATAAGACGAAAAATCAAAAAAAACAGAATTATTTAAATTTATTGTTAACCCTAGCTCACCCCCATATGCGTATTCAGGATCAAGTTCATTATTTGGGACAACTACATAACCTGGCTGAGAATCAAAAACCTTACCCACATCATCAATATTAGGCGCCCGAAAAGCCGATGTTATATTTAACTTCCACAAAAACGTTTTACTTTGTTCCCAGGAAACTCCCGCTGTACCTGTTAATGCACTAGTATCTAAATTTGCATTTAAATAAGGTAATGGATAATATTGTGCATTTGGTGTCAAATCAGCCTCAATTGATATCTTATTATAGCGTACACCTGTTTGAAAAGACAGTCTAGAATTGGGCCTATATTTAAAGCTTAGATAGCTAGCCAAGGTTGTCCATTTAGAATCATTAGGATACCTTGATGCAATCAACTCAACTTGATTGTTTAAAATGTTTTTGGAAATACCATTAGATCTCACATAGTTATATATATATTCCATCCCATAGGAAAGATTTATGTTTTGTAATACTGATTTATCTAAATCAATATTAACCGAAACCGCATCAACGGATTCGGATCTGAGAAGTCTATCCTCAATTCCAAATCTTCGGCTAATACGGCTCTCCTTAGTATTCTGATATGCTAGAGAAGCTTTGAGCTTATCGAAAAATTGAGAACGACTACTCACTTTGGTAAACTGAGTATTCGCTAAAAACCATTTCTGAGGACCATAGTCCCATTCAGCATATTTTGGTGTGTTATTACCTTCCATAATTGTCAATCGATCAAATCTCGGAATATTCGAAGTAGCAGCATGATGTAAGCCTAAATCAAGTGTTACGCGTTCATTAACTTTGTATAAAAATTTTTGAGATGCATGAAATTGACTGTAATGTGTGAATTTTTGTATTCTTGGATTATTATTCGGAATTATCATGTCTTGCCCATTAACATGAGCAACATAAGACCTGGTTAAATAAGAGTTCTCATTGGATTTACCCATTCTGAGATTATCAAAATCTGAAAAACTAAAACTGGTGTGGAGTGCTAATTTTCTTAATCCTAAATTCATAGCAAATTGAGCAGTATGTTCTCTGTTAGCAGTTGAATAGCGAAAATTATTATGGGTTGTAAATTCAACTTCATCAGATTTTGATAACCTTGGGGTCGTGGTATAAAAATTCATTACTCCACCAATTGCATCACTTCCATAAATTACAGATCCTGATCCTAAAATAACTTCAGTGTTCTCAATATTAAATGGATTAATTGATAATATATTATGGATATTCCCTGATCTGAAAATGGCATTGTTTAAACGTACGCCGTCAACTGTAATTAAAACTCGGTTTGTTGAGAACCCCCTAATTATCGGACTCCCGCCTCCTAATTGACTCTTTTGAATAAAAATATTGCCATTAGAACCTAACAAATCCGCAGAAGTTTGTGGGTTTATTAATTCATAGTTTTCTTGCTGAAAACTAACAATCTTTTGTGGAACTTCTCTCTTTCGCTGCTCAAACTTAGAAACTGAAATCACTACTTCATTTAAATCTGTAGCCTTTGGGGCTAAGAACATAGTATCTCTTAAATTTGACTTAATAACTGATTTCCTTAAGTAAGACATATGTTGAAAATATATTCGCTCAAAACTTTGAAAAGGGTTTATGTTGGCTCTGCCATTCAAATCAGAAGTTGTTATTTTAGTTTTAACCAAATTAAAAATAGCAACTCCAGTAATAAGCTCATTATTAGTTTCGTCTACAACAACTATATCTTGCCCAGATAAACTACTTGAGAAAAAGCATAACAACAATATAGTAAAATGCCTAATCACTGATCAAAAACCTGATTTAAAATGTCAAGTGATCTGGGATTCTTAAATCCCTGCAAATGAAACTTATAATACAATAGAATCATATTTAATGTCTCCTTCTTTTTAACATTATCCATTAATATCTTATTTGACTCATCAAATTTCGTACCCAATATTAAATTAAATTGAATTAATTTTTCACCTGAAATACAATAATCATTTGAATTTTTATTTTGATATTCACCCGTTTCCAAATTAAAAAATGAAAAATTTGAATTTAAAGAATTTGGATAAATACCAAGATATTTTGTCAAGCCCATTAAAAACTGGTGATGAAAAAAACTGTTTTTAGTTATAGTATCAAACCAAATCAGCGAAGATTCAATATATGAATAAAGATTTTCGTCAGCCTCCTCTTGCTTAAGAACTCCAACAAGGATTTCTGAAATAAACAGCGCTACAGTCGATTTGACAATTTCACTGTGAAGGGAAACGTATATATGCCTTGAATTTAAGGATTTTATATACTGTAAATTTCGATTAATCTTAAAATCCATCTCAAAATTAATAATTGAAAGTAGTTGAAAATAGGCTGGCCTTAATTTGGATTTTTTTGATGAAAATGAGTTTTTTACCAAAAAACTTACAACTCCATTTGATGCTGTATAGCATTTTACAATTAAATCACTGTCTTTATACTTAAGCTTTGAGATGACTATTCCCGTAGTAGAGACTATCATTGTCGTATGAACATTATCTTTAAAGCTCTTGTTTCTAAGGTTTCTAAGTCCGAAATCAAAACTAAATAAACACCTGAAGATACAGTCCTATTAGCTAAATTTTTGCCATTCCAATATGCAGTTCCCCCATCTATTTCTAAGCCATATCCATTAAACCTTAAATTAGTATTCGATTGTGCTTCATTAACTAAATTACCCTCAACGTCAGTGATTTTAATATTTACGTTTTGAGTTAGATCTTTGATTTTTATCTTTTCCAATTCAAAATTAAATCCAGGACGAACAGGGTTGGGATAAATGTATGCTTTTGTTAAAGAACTTACTGGAGTTGATCCCCCTGCTTTAAAAGCAACTAGACCTCTTGTTGTGCCAAAAAATATTTTACCGCTTGTTTCATCTCTAGCCAAAGCATTGATGTTGTTAGACGGCAAAGGAGAATTTTCCTTAGTAAAATGATAAATAGTATTTTTTCCATCTGAGCTTAAGTAAAAAACCCCTGCGTCAGCTGTAGAAATCCACTTATTGTTAGAGCCATCTACTATTATATCAGTGATAAATTGAAGCTCTAAAAGTTCTTTTGGTAAACCATCTTCAATAATTATTATAGGGAAGGTGCTTAAATTATCATCATTAAAAAACGCTGAGGTGTTATATAAAACCCTTAGTCCTTTATATGTCCCAATCCAAAGAATATTATTTTGATCCATTGCGAGGGACTTTATATGATTTATTGGTAAATTAGAAGTTTCCTCTCCAACAATTTGGCGAATTTTATTGCCATTTTCATTAAATGCAATTACACCATTTCTGTAACTCCCAATCCATTTTGTGCCGTCAGGACCTATTACAAGTGGTCCAAACCCATTTTCATCTAAAATAGGGTCTTCAATAATGGAAGCAAAAGAAAAGGTTTCCCAATTGTTAGTAGCAATATTAAACTTTTTTAAAGGATCTTGAACCAAACTAGTGAGACTCCACAGCATCCCTTGACTATCGAACTTTAATCCCGAGACTCGAATACTTTTATAGTCGCTCCCGGTAAGAACTAGTGATTGTAATGCGCTATTAGTTTCATCAAAAATTTCCATCGTTCCATCTTTTGTAAAATTTAATAAACCATGTTGAAACGAACTAATGAAAGCTTGATTAGAATTAACTGGATTTACAGCAATGCTGTTTAAATTGTATATTGGCTTTTGCGTAGCTTGATAAATACTATCATAACTAATATTTGCCCAATTTTGGTCTTCCATGTAACTAATCCCATATCTTCTAGTTGGATTAGGATTATAGTCCTCATCATAATCACCAAATGTAACCCACAAATCGCCATAAGCAAAATGTAGTGAAAAAGGATCGTTTCTTAGTGGGCCCTCAGGGCATATAAATTCATAAGAGGTCATAAATCCAACCGGTGATTTCAATAAACCTGAGTTTGATGTACCAATAAATATCATGTTGTTAAAAATTTTAGCGCTAGTAATATCAGCATTTAAATTTAAAGGCAAAGTGTAAGTGTTAATTAGACTAAGATTCGGAGAGTAGCTCCTTACGCTTTCGGCTGTGGTGAGTAACAGAGTATCAAACCCCGCATCTAAATTTATAATTTGTTGAGATGAAGTTAAAACCGGAGTTATATTTAAATCATCAACTGTACAAAGAAGATTGTCATCTTTAACTGCAAATAATTGGCCTTGAAATGAAATAATCGCTCGAAAGTTACTGGGATCTAATGTAGTCCAAACTGCATAATCAATCAAATTGGAATTATTTAAGGATGAGGAGCGAAGACCAAATTCGGTTGCGGCATAAATAACTCCCTCTACAATATATACTTGGGCAACTTTTAATTGAGCTCCATTGTCACCAATGTAAAAAGTCTCTCCGAATTCAAGCTCTGCTAAATCATAAATTGAAATACCATAATTTGTTGATATATATAATTGATTTTGGTGTTCGTAAAAACGATTTATTCGCCTATTTTCAGGTGGGATAGTAACTTTATTTAATATGTCAATCACTTTTAGAACTGTTCCTTCGGTGGGATCGTATACCTCAATTAGTCCAGTTTCATAGCCAATAATCAACAAATTATAGTTTTGGCTGTAATTTATTGTAGAAATAAATTCACCCGATAGGCCATTTAAAGTGTTTAAAGTTTCTAAACTCCCATTAATATAATCATATGAAAAAATCGCATTTTGACTTGCTGCGTATAATCTTTGATTACCGTTATCCATAGCTTTTATAGAGCTATAAGAAAAATAAGCTTCCCATAAACCTAAAGCATTTTGAGCATAAGAGAAGACTGATAGTTGAAATATTAAATAAAGGGATATGTGTCTTTTAACCAAAATTCAAAATTTAATCAAATATATTTATAACTAACGAAATATTAGTCTAATTCATATTTAGAAAATTATAAATATATTAAACCAGAAATATTAGTTGATTGAATTATTTAAAAAAATATGATTTTAATTATACAATACCTTGTGCTAGCATTGCATCAGCCACTTTAACAAAACCTGCAATGTTAGCTCCTTTAACGTAGTCAATATATCCTGTTTCGGGGTCCTTGCCAAAAGCAATACATTTGTCATGTATATTGCCCATGATTTCCTTGAGCTTTTCGTCAACCTCTTCTCTTGTCCAATTGTATCGTAATGAGTTTTGTGTCATTTCTAACCCGGAGGTTGCTACACCACCTGCGTTTGAAGCTTTTCCAGGTGCAAATAATATTCTATTGTGCTGAAATGTTGAAACTGCTTCTTTCGTGGAAGGCATATTTGCACCTTCACTAACGCAAATACATCCATTTTTAATTAGGATCTTTGCATCATTCCCAGTCAATTCATTTTGTGTTGCGCAGGGCAAAGCTATATCGCAAACTTGTCCCCAAGGAGTTTTGTTCGGATAAAACTTTGCTGTTGGATATTGCTTAACGTAGCTGCTTATTCGTCCTCTTTTATTGTTTTTAAGATCCATGACAAATTCTAATTTCTCTTTTGATATTCCATCTGAATCTAAAATATATCCTGATGAATCTGAAAGAGTCATGACTTTACCGCCAAGTTGAATAATTTTTTCGGCGGCATATTGTGCCACATTTCCTGACCCCGAAATTGTTACTAATTTGTCTTTAATATCGTTACCTTTAGTTTGTAGCATTTTCTGAGCAAAATATACTGTCCCATATCCAGTAGCCTCTGGCCTAATCAAAGACCCCCCCCAAGTTACACCCTTGCCTGTGAGAACCCCTGTAAATTCATTTTTTAACTTTTTATACATGCCAAATAAGAAACCAATTTCTCTTCCTCCAACCCCGATATCACCTGCTGGGATATCAGTGTTTGGTCCAATATGCCTGAAAAGTTCGCTCATGAATGCATGACAGAAACGCATTATTTCATTGTCGCTTTTACCTTTTGGATCAAAATCACTACCCCCCTTAGCTCCACCCATTGGAAGGGTTGTTAAGCTATTCTTAAATACTTGTTCAAAAGCAAGAAATTTTAAAATACTCATGTTGACAGAAGGATGAAAACGAAGACCTCCTTTGTAAGGGCCAATTGCAGAATTCATTTGAACTCTATACCCCCTATTAACTTGAATTTCACCACCATCATCTACCCAATTGACTCTAAAAGTAATTACACGCTCAGGTTCAACCATTCTTAGTAATATGTTCTTGCCGTGATAAATATCATTTTGAACAATGTATGGAATAACGGTTTCTGCAACCTCCTCTACCGCTTGTAAAAATTCAGGCTCCAAACTATTTCTCTCTTTTACTAAATCTAAAAAGCCTTCGACTTTTGCTTTAATTTCCTTGTGATTTAATGTCATTAAATTTATAATTAGTTTAACAAATATATGAATTCTCTAAAAAAAGTCGTAAATATTTACAATTTCATAATTTAAATGCGGTTTAATCAATTTTTTTTACGAATAATCTAACGCCTGTTCTAAATCGTCAATCAAATCATGAAGATCTTCAATCCCAACACTTAAACGGATAAGTGAATCGAGCAAGCCTGTTTTTGTTCTTTCATTTTTTGGAATACTAGCATGAGTCATACTAGCAGGATGACATGCTAATGATTCTACTCCACCTAATGACTCTGCTAAAGTAAAAACTCGTAACCTCTCAACTACCTTAATCGCATCCTTAAAATCGTTGTTTTTTACGGTAAATGATAACATACCGCCAAAATCATACATTTGAGATGCTGCGATTGAATGATTAGGATGAGAAGCTAAGCCTGGCCAAAAAACTTCTTCTACATTCGAATGAAATTGTAAAAATTCAGCTATGCCTTTGGCATTTTCACAATGGCGCTGCATCCTTACATGAAGTGTTTTTATGCCTCGTAAAACAAGAAAACTATCTTGAGGGCCACATACAGCTCCACAAGCATTTTGAATAAAATATAATTTATCTGCTAAGTTTTTGTCCTTTACAACTAAAGCCCCCATAATTACGTCACTATGGCCTCCCAAATATTTTGTTGCAGAATGCATTACGATGTCTGCACCAAGTTCCAATGGTCTTTGAAGATAGGGGGTTGCAAAAGTATTATCTACAGCTAAAATAATATCTTTATCCTTAATAAGTTTCGAAATAGCTTTAACATCAACAATATTAAGCATAGGGTTTGTTGGTGTTTCAACCCAAATAAGTTTTGTTTTACTTGTTATCACTGACTCAATGTTTTTAATAGATCCCATGGGTATAAATCGGAATTTTATGTCATATTTTTGAAAGATTTTAGTGAAAAGTCTGTATGTGCCTCCGTATAAATCATTAGTAGAAATAACTTCGTCACCTGGGCTTAATAATTTTATAACTGCATCGATTGCTGCAAGTCCAGATCCAAAAGCCAAACCAAAATTTCCGCTTTCAATACTTGCAAATGACTTCTCAAGTAAATGCCGTGTCGGATTATGTGTTCGTGAGTACTCATACCCCTGATGCTGACCAGGTGACTTCTGTGCATAGGTGGAGGTCTGATAAATTGGCGGCATAACAGAGCCAAATGCACTATCTGGAGATTGCCCCCCGTGAATAGTTTTTGTGTTAAACTTCATTGTAAATTTATTATTAGTTTACTTTTAAATTATTTTATTTGTAAAAGTAATGAATGAATCCAATGAAAAAAATCTATTATCTTAAAACTTGTACCACATGTCTTAGAATAATTAAGACACTCAAACTTTCAAAAGATTTTATTTTACAAGACATTAAAGAGAACCCTATTTGTACTAATGACCTTGAAAGGCTAAAAAATATAACAGGAAGTTATGAAGCTTTATTTAGTAAAAGAGCTAAACTTTACAAGGAAATGGGTTTAAAAGACAAAGTCCTTGGTCCAAAAGATTTTCGCTTTCACATATTACAACACTATACATTCTTAAAAAGACCAATCATTATATTAAAACAAAGGGTTTTTGTTGGCAATAATAAATCAGTTATTAAGGCTGTTATAAAAGCATTGGCAAATGAAATATAAAACGCTAGCCATATTAGCTCTCTTGCTTGTTCAAATATTTTATGGCGTCACATTTACTCTTGCTACTGAGGTTATTGCTGGAGGGTATATTTTACCATGAGTATGGAGAGTGACAAAGTTGATTCAATTAAATTTATTTCTGCTGTCTTAATTTTTATTGACGTATATTTAGTAACAAAAAACAACACTTTTGATCACAGTAGTCTACAAAACAATCAAAGACGTTGAACCAGCTTTTTTGAAAATAATCAACCCGTTAAAAAACGTCTATTTCAGCAAAAAACTTCTTTTGAGCTTTGAAATTTCAAATCCAAATATTGAAATGAAATACATTTGTGTTTATGATAATGACAAACCACAAGCTTTGGCAATAGTGCAAACGGTAAAATTAAGTTTAGACGTAATTCTTAAAAATATTAAAATTACAAAGTTAAGCAGATGGCTACTAAATTTATTGTTTTGTGAAGATCATATTAAGATTATGTTTTGCGGCAATATATTTCTTAGTGGTGAGTATGCTATTGGTATAGTAGATGAAAAAAAATGGATGGGTATTATTAAATATGTTTGTAAATCACTTGATTCGATTTCAAAATCAATCAAACCGCTTCATGCAATCTTTATTAAAGATTTTTACACTAAAACAAATAAAACAAAAGTTGGTTTTAAAAACTTTAGTTATACTCAAATTTCTGTTGAGCCAAATATGATTGTTAAAATCGAAAGTGAATGGAAATGTTTTGATGATTACAAAAATGCATTGAAATCAAAATATAGAATTAAGGTTAACAAAGCTGATTCAAAGAGCCGAAAACTCATCAGTAAATTTTTCACTGCCGATGACATCAAGAAACATCAAAAGGACTTACAAATTCTATATCAAAATACTATAAAAAACGCCAATTTTAACGCACAGGTCCTCAACCTAAATACCTACGTTTATCTAAAATCAGCTTTTAATAATGAATTTATAGTTAAGGGATACTTCTTAAAAAATAAGATAGTTGGATTTCTTTCTGCCCTAAAAAACGCATCAAACTTAGACGCACACTTTATTGGACTAGACTATTCTCTAAATAAGGACTATGCAATTTATCCTAGAATCTTAAATGATTATATTCGCTTGGGAATTGAAAAAAAAGTTAGCCAAATAAACCTTGGCAGAACAGCTTCTGAGATAAAAACTACAATAGGTGCAAAACCTTATGAGCTGGTTTGCTACATAAAACATAAGAATCAACTTATAAACCTCCTTATAAAACCTTTTTTAAAAAGAATTGAGATCAAAAGCTTTAAACAACATTTGCCCTTCAAATAATAATCCCTTTATTGTATATTTGAAAAAATTTTACTCATTAATCTAATGATACAATCCATGACTGGGTATGGAAGGGCCATTGTTGATCTTCCTTCCAAAACCATGTTAATTGAAATAAGATCTCTTAATAGTAAATCTTTGGATTTGAATTTAAGAATTCCTAATGAACTTCGGAGTAGAGAATTAGAAATTCGAAAGTTAGTAGCAAAGCAACTAAAACGCGGGAAAATTGATGTTTCAATTTATGCTCAAAAAATAAAAACCCAATCCTGTACAAAAATTAACTCAAAAATAATCGAAGGTTATATTAAGAAACTTAAATCTATTGATAGTGCAGCTGAATTAACTGAATTGCTTAAAATAGCAGTGGGGCTGCCTGATGCAATCTCTAATGAAAAAAGAGAAATTAATAAAAAAAATTGGGCCATGATTATTACTGGAATAAATAAGTGCCTAAATGATATTGAGTCCTATCGAATTGTGGATGGAAAAGCAATGTTAAAAGATTTCAAATTAAGAATTGCGGCAATTCAAAAAAATCTATTTAGGGTTATAAAAATTGATCCAAAAAGAGTGAAGAATATTAGATCTAAAGTTAAAAAAAGTATGCTAAGTATTAAAGCGGAAATTGACCAAAATAGATTTGAACAAGAGCTCATTTACTACATTGAGAAGCTTGATATTAACGAAGAAAAAACAAGGCTACAGAACAACCTTGATCACTTTTTAAAAACATTAAAAGTAAAGCAATCTAGCGGTAAAAAACTTTCCTTTATTTGTCAAGAAATAGGTCGTGAGATAAACACAATTGGATCTAAAGCTAATTTTTACCCAATTCAAAAACATGTTGTTCAGATGAAAGATGAATTAGAAAAAATTAAAGAACAACTTTTTAATATTCTATAACATGTCTAAAAGAAAACTCATTGTGTTTTCTGCTCCTTCAGGATCTGGAAAAACAACAATCGTTAAGCATTTGATAAAACAAAAAGAATTGAACTTAAAGTTTTCAATTTCTGCTACTACACGAAAAAAACGGAATGCAGAAATTAACAAAAAAGACTATTACTTTATAAGCTCAGATGATTTTAGAAATCATATTAAAAACAAAGCCTTTCTAGAGTGGGAAGAAGTATATGAAAATAATTTTTACGGAACTTTGAATTCAGAAGTTAATAGAATTTGGGAATTAGGCAAAAATGTGATTTTTGATATTGATGTTAAAGGGGGACTGGCTATAAAAAATAAATATCCGAATAACACTCTTGCTGTCTTTGTTATGCCACCGAGTATCGACGAATTAAAACAAAGGCTAAAAAAAAGAAAAACTGAACCAGAGGATAAAATAAATTTACGAATTTCAAAAGCTAAGATTGAACTTACTAAAGCTCCGTCTTTTGATTTTGTTATTGAAAACCACGATTTGGAAGCTGCAAAAGAAAAAGCGCATGAGCTTGTATCAAATTTTTTAAAATCTAAAATTTAAGAAATGGAAGTAGGTCTTTACTTTGGGACATTTGATCCTGTACACAATGGCCACATAAACATTGCTAAATTCTTTGTAAAAAATTCTGGTTTAGATGAAGTCTGGTGTGTTGTTACGCCCCAAAATCCCTTTAAATCTAATAGAGAAATTTCAGATGATTATGAGCGATTAAATATGGTTTCGCTTGCAGTCAAAAACCTGCCAAATGTTATTGCATGTGATATAGAGTTTAAATTAAAAAAACCCAATTATACAATAAATACCTTAAAACTACTCGAAAACAAATATCCAAAAACTAATTTCACTTTGATAGTTGGGGAAGACAACATTCATTCAATTGAGAAATGGAAAAATGGAATTGATATAATAAATAATTATAAAATCTATGTATATCCAAGAACAATAACTTATCCAAAAACAAAATTTAAAGCAAGTAATGAGATAATATTAATCAATGCGCCAAAGTTAGATGTCTCGTCTTCTGAAATAAGAACATTATTAAAATCTGGAGAAAATGTTCGAAGTATGCTTCCTGAATCAGTTTGGAAATATATAAGAGAAAAAAAAATCTACAATTAGTTATGGTAAAAATTGGAGACATAGAACTACCAAAATTTCCGCTTTTATTAGCTCCAATGGAAGATGTTAGTGATCCTCCCTTTAGAGCTTTATGCAAAGAACAAGGTGCTGATGTTGTTTACACCGAATTTATCTCAAGCGAAGGATTAATTAGAGATGCTGCAAAGAGCGTCATAAAACTAGATATTTACGAAAAAGAACGTCCAGTAGGAATACAAATTTTTGGAGCTAATTTAGATAGCATGTTAAGAGCGGTCGAAATAGTGGAAAAATCTAATCCTGATATAATAGATATAAACTTCGGCTGTCCAGTCAAAAAAGTTGTGAGTAAAGGTGCTGGAGCTGGAATTCTTAAAGATATTTGTTTGATGGAAAAGCTTACTGCAGAGATGGTAAAGCGTACAAATTTACCTGTTACAGTAAAAACTCGTCTAGGATGGGATCATGACTCAATAAGAATAGTCGAAGTTGCTGAACGATTGCAAGATGTGGGGATTAAAGCCTTATCTATTCATGGAAGAACACGAGCGCAAATGTATAAAGGAGAAGCCGATTGGAAGCCAATTGCTGAAGTAAAAAACAACCCCAGAATGATTATTCCAATCTTTGGGAATGGTGATGTCGATAGCCCTGAAAGTGCAATAGAAATGCGTGATATATATGGCCTAGACGGAGCAATGATAGGTAGGGCAACAATAGGTAACCCCTGGTTTTTTAAGCAAGTAAAACATTTTTTCAAACACAATGAACATTTACCTCCAATTAGTATGAAGGAAAGAATTTATGCTGCAAAAAGACACTTAGAAATGGCCATTAGCTGGAAAGGAGAAGTACTTGGTGTATTAGAAACAAGACGTCATTACTCAAACTACTTCAAAGGTATACCTAATTTCAAACCATACCGAACCAAAATGGTTACAAGCGACCACAGTACAGATGTCTTTAAAGTGCTCGATGAAGTTCAAAATACTTTTGAAGACTTTAAATTCGCCTAATCACTATAGTCAAATTTTCTCACACTAACTGAAGCTAAAAATGAAGCGAATAAGCCTAAAGTTAAAATAGTTAAGAACGAAATAGTCGCATTATTCCAATTTAAATTAACTGGGTAAGGGATAGTCTCTGCTATGAAAATAAGATTAAATTGTTGTTGTAAAAAAACAACAATAAATCCTATTAATATCCCAATTGATCCTCCAAAAAAGGTCATTAATAAGCCCTGCAAAAAAAAGATATTCTGAATTTTCTTCATAGTAGCTCCCAAACTAAATAAAGTTTTTATATTCTTTCGTTTATCTATAATAATCATTATTATAGATCCAATTATATTGAACAAAGCAATAATCAAAATTAAAGTAAAAATTAGATAAACAACTAATTGCTCTGTATTTAACATTTTGTAAAGAGCCTCATTAAGTTGTGCTCTGTCCTTTACCAAAACGCTACCTTTAAACAGTTCTTCTAATTCTTCTTTTACCTCGCTAAAATAACTTTTGTCTTCCAAGGTAATTTCAATTGAACTCACTGATTCATTGTCAACACTAAAAATATACCTTGCATTTTCTATTCCAGTGAAAACAAGAGAATTATTTAAATCGTCATTTATGAAGAATATACCAACATTAGAAACTTTAGTGCTACGGAATGCATTGCTAGGAGACAATATCTGACCAGTTCCTGTTTTAGGTACATAAAGACGAATTGTCTTAGTTAAATCATAGGTGTTAAATCCCAACGAATTACTAACTCCCCATCCAGCAACTGTATGTGCTGATTTTTGATCAAACCAATCCCCATAAACTAAAATCGAATCAATGGTTTTCTTTGGATAATTTACATCTACTCCCTTAAGTTCGACGGATAAAAATTTGTCCTCACAGCGCATTAAAGCTTTATCCTCCACAATTTTAGAAAATGAAGCGATACCATTAATCTTTCTCAATTTTTCAGCTTGATCATTTTTAAACTTAAAGGTTTTATATTGAGTCGGTAGAAGTTTTATGTCTGGATCTGATAAGTTCGTAAACTTAAGAGTAAATGATTTCAAACCTGAAGCCCCTGAAAGAACAATAAATAGGGCCGCTGTCCCTACTATTATGCCAGTAGTAGCTATGGCAGTAATGTAATTAATTGCTTTATTTTTACTTTTAGCAAATAAATATCTCTTAGCTATGTAAATTGAAAAATTCAATTATATCTTCTTTCGTTTTTTAAGTAGTTCAGGGTTTTTAATTGGATTCTCAGGCTGATTTAGTGAGCGATCAATTCCATCAATATAATCTAAAGAATCATCTAAATAAAATAACAATTCAGGAGTTCTTCTAAGTTGATTTCTAGTTCTCTTTGCCAACTCATGCCTGATTGATGGCGAGTTAGAAGTTATACCCTTCATCAAATCTTGAGCTAATTTGATTGGAAAAATACTTAGGTAAACCTTGGCTATGGATAAATCTACTGTAACCTTGACCTGAGTTACTGAAATTATAACGCCTTGTATTCCGCCTTGTCTTACAGCCGCTTGAAGCACATCAGCGATATCGCGCTGTATCAGAGAGGCTATTTTACTTTGTCTTTGACTTTCCACAAGGTAAAAATAGTATATTTCTTGTGGAATTATTAAAAATGGTCGTAATATTGCAGGCACTTAAGGTCCCATAGCTCAGTTGGTTAGAGCATCTGACTCATAATCAGA